>Ga0265798_10000626_pt1 | contig 57889 bp, 53 predicted proteins | sample P3T30metagenome_FD_192430 | JGI IMG/M metagenome (GOLD analysis project Ga0265798, IMG submission 192430) | Plant litter microbial communities from East Loma Ridge, Irvine, California - P3 T30 | ecosystem: Environmental > Terrestrial > Plant litter > Unclassified | place: USA: California... | reverse complement strand
ACTGTAACGTTTCTGAAATTGCATACGGACTGGGTTTTGAAGAGCCTGCCTATTTCACCAATTACTTTAAAAAGCAGACAGGAATGACCCCGAATGCCGTAAGAACGTCCGTTGTTTGATTTTTATAATTCTTCGTTTGATTTCTATATTGTAACCGCGCCGTTTCTGTTATAATTTTGTCCTGTTAATTTAAAATCACAAGAACTTATGAAATTCAGAAAATTAGGAAACACAGGAAAAGAGTTGTCTGCCATCGGTTTGGGATGCATGGGAATGAGTTTTGCTTACGGCCCCGCAGACGAACAGGAAAGCATACAGACTCTTCATAAAGCACTGGACCTGGGCGTAAATTTCCTGGATACGGCAGACATGTATGCCAATGGGGAAAATGAAAAACTGATCTCCAGAGTGCTGGTTCCGAACCGCGACAAAATTTTTATTGCGACAAAATTCGGATTCAGGTTTAAAGACGGCCAGGCGAGTCACAGCGGTGCCCCGGGAACATACTTTGACGGTTCTCCGGAATGGATCAGAAAGGCCGTTGACCTGAGCCTTCAGCGGCTGAAGATTGATGAAATCGACCTGTATTATGCGCACAGGGTAGACCCGGATATTCCGGTTGAAGAAACGGTAGGCGCAATGGCCGAACTGGTAAAGGCCGGAAAAGTAAAATACCTCGGACTTTCGGAAGCTTCTGCAGAATCAATCAGGAAAGCACATGCCGTGCATCCGATCACTGCTTTACAGTCGGAATACTCACTTTTGACACGTGATGTTGAAGGGGGGATTTTATCCGTAATCCGTGAGCTTGGCATTACCCTGGTTCCTTATTCGCCGCTGGCAAGAGGGCTGTTTTCCAACATCACCGAAGTTCAGCATTTCGGTAATGAAGATTTCAGGAAATCGCTGCCGCGTTATCAGGAAAAATACCTGGAAAATAACAGAAACCTGGCTGCAGAAATCAATGCATTTGCATCTTCCAAAGGAGTTAAGGGAACACAGCTGGCTTTGGCCTGGGTACTGAACCAGGGCGAAGACATTATCCCGATCCCGGGAACCAAACGCATTAAATACCTTGAAGAGAATATTGAAGCCACAAACCTTGAACTTTCTTCATCAGATCTGGAAACCATCGATGCCATCCTGAAAAAATATCCGGATACCGGGGAAAGATACAGCGAAGGCTCCATGAAACTGGTAAACAACTAAAGACAATACTGATCCGGGTTTCTGATAAGCACAGGGGCCCGGATTTTATTATAAAAGATTAGAAACAGCAATGGTTACACTTAAAGAAAAAAATAAATTTATTGCCACTGTTCTGGCATTTGCCGTAATCCCGATGTCAGGGCTGGCCACGGATATCTATCTGCCTTCCATGCCGAGTATGGCCGTCGGGCTGCATCAGCCGGAAAGCAATATCCAGCTTACCTTATCGATATTTTTAATCAGCTACGGGCTGACCCAGTTTTTTGCCGGAAGCATTGTTGATTCATTCGGGCGGTATAAAATCTCCATGATCTCACTGGCCCTGTTCGTGGTTTCATTCCTGATTACCGCAACTACCCAGAATATTTTTGTAATCTACGCGATGCGGGTCCTGCAGGGGATGCTGTCTGGGTTCGCCGTCGTATCAAAACGGGCTTTTTTCGTGGATGTCTATGATGGGGAAGAGCGGAAGCATTATCTCAGCATTATGACCATTGTCTGGTCGGTAGGGCCTATTATTGCTCCATTTATCGGTGGGTATCTGCAGAAAATTTTCGGATGGCAGTCGAATTTTTATGTGCTGGCCGGATACAGCCTGCTGCTGTTTATCCTGGAGTTTATCTTTTCTGGGGAAACGCTGAAAAAAAGAAATCCTTTTCATTTTGAGTTTTTACTGAAGGAATACAATTCTATGTTTAAGGCGAAGGATTTTTTTTACGGAATGATTATGTGCGGACTGAGCTATTCTATGATTATGTTCTTCAATCTGTGCGGATCATTTATTATCGAGCATAAAATGGGATATTCGGAAGTGATGGCCGGGTATGTTTCGCTGATCCTTGGATTTGCCTGGATGACGGGTGGTTTTTTAGGAAAAGCACTGATCAACAAAGCGTTTTTACCTAAGATCCGGTATGCAAATTTTGTACAGCTGGGACTGATCATCGCCATGTTTGCCGCTTCTTATTTTTCCAATAACATTTACAGCCTGGTGGCTTTTGCCTTCTTAATCCATATTACGGCTGGGTTTATTTTCAACAATTACTTCTCCTACTGTATCGGCCGTTTCCCGAATTCTGCCGGAATTGCCGGCGGGCTGACAGGTGGGGTGGCCTTTATCATCACCTCAGCCATCAGCTACGGTATTGTGGCTGTTATAAAACCTCAGGTTCAGCTGGAAGTGGCAGAAGGGTATTTTGTGCTGGGGATTTTAGGATTGCTTGTTTTAAGCATGATTAAACTGAGAAAAGCGCATGGTTAATAATTATGAACCTGACGGCTTTTAAAACAGATTGTGAACATAGATAATCAATCCTGTATTTTTTTAAGCTTGCGGAAAAGTATGATACAATTAATATATCAAGAAAAGAATATCGATCTGATCAAACTGAGATTCTTCCTCATGTCAGAATGACAAATAATATGTAGTCTGATGCTGTTTTAAAATCATTTGTGCTTTAGCAGAAACAAGAAAGCTCCTTTTTAAAAAGGAGCTTTACTTTATTTTAATCGGTTCCGGAATTAAATTCCGTCAATAATTTCATTCAATACCGTACTTGGTCTCATGGCCTGATACGTTTTAAACTTGTCGGTTTTGTAGTAGCCGTCAATATCCTGCGGTTTACCTTGTGCACCGATCAATTCAGAGTTAATGACCTCTTCGTTTTCCTGCATCGCTTTTGCAATCGGAGCGAACTGAGCCGACAGTTCAGTGTCTGCCGTCTGATTGGCCAGTGCTTCTGCCCAGTACATGGCTAAATAGAAGTGAGAACCTCTGTTATCAATCTGTCCTACTTTTCTTGCAGGAGATTTATCGGTAGCTAAGAATTTAGCATTCGCTTCATCCAGTGCATCGGCTAAAACCTGGGCTTTTGTATTATTCTGAGTCTGTGCAAGGTGTTCCAAAGAAGCCTGCAGCGCTAAGAATTCACCTAAAGAATCCCATCTCAAATAACCTTCCTCAACAAACTGTTCTACGTGTTTCGGTGCAGAACCTCCGGCTCCGGTTTCAAATAACCCGCCGCCGTTCATCAAAGGAACAATGGAAAGCATTTTTGCAGAAGTCCCCAGTTCAAGAATCGGGAAAAGGTCTGTTAGGTAATCTCTCAGTACGTTTCCTGAAACAGAAATGGTGTCTTTTCCTTCTCTTGCTCTTTTCAGGGTTTCCGTCATGGCATCTTTCACATCAAGAATCTTAATGTCCAGTCCGTTGGTATCGTGATCAGCTAAATATTTTTCAACTTTTTTGATCATTTCCCGGTCGTGAGCTCTCCCTTTATCCAGCCAGAAAATCGCAGGGGTATCAGAAAGTCTGGATCTGTTCACTGCTAATTTTACCCAATCCTGGATCGGGGCATCTTTTGTCTGGCACATTCTGAAGATATCTCCTTTTTCCACTTTTTGGGAAAGAAGAACGCTTCCTGCTTCATCCTGAACTTCAATCGTTCCGTCGGCAACAGCCTGGAATGTCTTGTCGTGAGAGCCGTATTCTTCAGCTTTTTGAGCCATCAAGCCTACATTCGGAACAGAACCCATGGTTGTCGGGTCTAATTTTCCGTGTGCTTTCATATCATCAATAACAGACTGGTAGAAACCTGCATAAGAACGGTCCGGAATAATACAAACCGTATCTTCCTCATTCCCGTCTTTGTTCCACATCTTACCGCCGCCTCTTACCAGGGCTGCCATAGAAGCATCAACAATGATATCGGAAGGAACGTGGAAATTGGTAATCCCTTTGTCAGAATTTACCATGGCTACTCTCGGTCCGTTAACCAGTGCCGCTTCAATATCCCCTTTGATATTGGCTTCCTGCTCATTTCCTTTGATTTTATCGAAAAGATCAGCAAGACCGTTGTTCGGGTTAACATCCAGAGACCTGAACGTTTCTGCATATTTAGTAAATACTTCCTTGAAGAACGTTTCTACGATGGCCCCGAAAATAATAGGATCGGAGATTTTCATCATCGTTGCTTTCAGGTGGGCGGAAAGCAGAACATTTTTGTCCTTCGCTTCGCTGATCGCCTGTTCTACGAATGATTTCAGGGCATTAAGGTTCATTACGGAAGAATCGATTACTTCTCCGGCCTGAAGATTGGCGAAATCCTTTAATAAAGTTTCTGCACCGTCGTTCCCTTTAAATACGATTTTGAATCGGGTAGCGTTTTCTAAGGTTGTTGATGTTTCAGTACCGTAGAAATCTCCCGTATTCATGTGGGCAACATCCGTTTTGCTGTCAGATGCCCAGTCACCCATTCTGTGAGGATTGGTCTTGGCGTAGTTTTTAACGGCTTTAGGAGCACGTCTGTCAGAATTTCCTTCTCTTAACACCGGGTTTACGGCACTTCCCAATACTTTGGCATATTTGGCCTTGATTGCTTTTTCCTCTTCGCTCTTAGGTTCTGCCGGATAATTCGGAACTGCGAAACCTTTAGACTGTAATTCAGCAATGGCAGCATCCAATTGGGGTGCGGAAGCAGAAATGTTAGGCAATTTGATAATGTTCGCATCGGGCTGGGTGGCCAGCTGGCCAAGTTCCGCCAGAGCATCACCGATTTTCTGGTTATCATTCAGGAACTCCGGGAAGTTGGCTAAAATTCTTCCTGCCAAAGAAATATCCGGAACGGCGATCTCAATATCTGCTGATTTGGTAAACGCTTTTACAATCGGTAAAAACGAGTGTGTTGCCAACATAGGAGCCTCATCCGTAAGGGTGTAATAGATTTTTGATTTGTCTGACATTATACTGTTATTTATTATTTGATTTTTTAAGACTCACAAATTTAGTTAAAAATTAATTTTTTAAGATCAATCCTAAATAAGATTTTCCACTTTAAGAATTATTTAACCTTATTGTAAGGTAAAAACTTTCGGTTTTGATTAAATTTGGGAAACATTTAAAAATAAAATTATGTCAACAACCATTACTTTAAAAGGAAACGAAGTACATACGATAGGGACTTTACCGTCCGTAGGAACAACCATTAGGGATTTTGCACTGGTAGATTCCGGCCTGAATGTAAGAACACTGGAAAATTTTGACGGCAAGAAAAAAGTTTTCAATATTTTCCCAAGCATTGATACCCCTACCTGTGCGGAATCTGCAAGAAAATTTAATGTAGAAGCCTCAGGTCTTGAAAATACCGTGGTGATCAATGTTTCTAAGGACCTGCCTTTTGCTTTGGGAAGATTCTGCGCTGCTGAAGGACTGGATAATGTAGAAACCCTGTCAGATTTCAGAGGGACTTTCGGGGACGATAATGAACTGACAATCTCAGATTCACCAATGAAAGGTCTGTTGAGCCGTGCGGTAATTGTTACGGATGCAGACAACAAAATTGTTTATACCGAGCAGGTTTCAGAAATTGCTGATCAACCTGACTATGAGGCCGCTTTGGCAGCCCTGAAATAATCCGCATACAATATATAAAGCCCTGTGAAGATTATTTTTTCACAGGGCTTTTCTTTTTATATACTAAAATCCTTTTTCACCTTTATTCAGGCAGCTGATCCTGATCATTTAAATCCAATCAGTTTAAACCGTATCTTTACGTTATGAAACGTTCCGGAACTGCAGATTTACCGCTTCACTATGGCAAAGTACCGCCTTGGCTGTACGAGCGCATGTCCGTTCTCGGTCTTTCCGTTATTGAGGTTATCCTCATGGATTACGGAAAAGACGAAGTGCTCAGGAGGCTTGCTGATCCTTTCTGGTTCCAGAGTTTCGGCGCGGTGATGGGAATGGACTGGCATTCTTCCGGCATTACCACTTCCGTAATGGGCGCTTTAAAGCGTTCAGTCAATCCCAATTCACAGTCGCTGGGGCTTTATATCTGTGGCGGAAAAGGAAAGTTTTCCCGGGAAACACCATCTGAACTGATGCAGATTGCCGATAAAACCGGCCTGAACGGAAATGAACTGGTAAGAGCCAGCAAGCTTTCTGCAAAGGTGGATAATACGGCAATCCAGGACGGATATCAGCTTTACCTGCACAATTTTATCCTGGCCGATAACGGAAACTGGAGCGTGGTTCAGCAGGGAATGCATGAATCAGACGGTACGGCGAGACGCTACCACTGGCATTCCGGAAATATAAAATCTTTTATAGAAGAACCTCACACGGGAATCAACGGGATTTCAAGAGGCCGGATCCTCAATCTTACTGATGCGGAAGCTTCCGGAAACCGGAAAGGAATCCTTGAAATTTCCCATACCGATTCTGCAGAAATCATGAGCGATTTTTCCAGGCTGATCCTTCCGAACCATCATCATGTAGAGGCTTCCGATGTAGATCTGAAACGCTTGGGAGCACTTTTGTATGTGACAAGAGAACGGCAGCCACAGAATTTTGAAGATCTGCTGATGCTCGAAGGAGTAGGTCCGCGTACCATGCAGTCGCTGGCCCTGGTAAGTGAAGTAATTCATGGTGCGCCGTCAAGATTTAAAGATCCCGCCCGGTTTTCCTTTGCCCACGGAGGAAAAGACGGTCATCCCTTTCCTGTGCCCACTAAAGTTTATGATGAAAGCATCAGCATCATTAAAAAAGGAATTGAAAAATCAAAGCTCGGAAATTCCGATAAGCTGCGGACGTTAAACAAACTTCATGAGATTGTGGTAAAAACGGAGCAGGATTTTATTCCTGATTTCGATATTCAGCAGGTTATTGAAGAGGAGAGGCAGAACTCATGGCGCTTCGGTGGTAAAACCGTTTTCGGGGATGCCAAAAAACCATCTCCTCCTAAATCAATCCAGCTTTCCCTGTTTTAAACTGATCTGTCAGATCGCTCCATCATTAAACAGATCAAATTATCATCATGCTGAACATGATAAGGAAATAAAGTCAAATAAGGTAATGCTCTGACGTTCTGTGTACAGCATCCATCCATCTGTTACAGCAATAACAATATAAAATGCTTGTGTTTAATATTTTTTATTATTTTTAAAGCATTAAAAAACATTGACTTGAGCACAAATAAAGCCCTGGAAATCTGCTACGACTTTCCTTTTTTTCTGTCTGAAGAACTTGAAGAAATCTTTCAGGCTCATGAAACCGTACATTTTAAAAAAGGAGACTGCATTCTTAAAGAAGGAGAAACGGCCAATGAATATTACATTATGGAAAAAGGCCTGGCACGTTCGTTGGTCAATGATTTTAACGGGAATGAAGTCACCACCCACTTTTTCACGGAGAATGAAATTATTATCGAAGTATCTTCCCTGTTTCAGAGAATCCCGTCACAGGAGAATATCGTCTGTATTACAGACTGTGAATGTAAAAAAATGACGTTCGATACTTTCTAGGAACTGTTCCATAAAATCCCTAATCTGAGGGAATGGGGAAGGGCGTGGATGTCTCAACAGCTTTTTATCTACAAGCAGCGTTCGCTGGATGTATTTACCCTGTCCGCAACAAAGCGTTACCTCAGCCTTCTGGAGCAGAAACCACAGGTTATAAAATTCGCCCCGCTGAAGCAGATTGCTTCTTATCTGGGGATTACCGATACTTCCCTGAGCCGGATCCGCAAGGAGTTGCTTTCTTTTGATGCCACAAAAATGTAAATCTTGTCCTATGGCAAGCGAAGTTTCATGGTAACCCGGTAATTTGGTTAAAAATTTAAAGCCTTTAAATCTATCTGAGTAAAATAATTTTCTGCTGATTTTTAGATTCAGCAGGCTTAGATGCGGGTAAAAAGTCTTAATGATTACCGTAATCTATGTGAAGAGATTAAAAATAAGCTTAAAAAGTTTTTAAAAGTTTCAGAACAAAGAATTAATACTAAAATTATAAAATGAAAATCAACCAGATTTATGTTAACCTTCCGGTAAAAGATATTCAGAAAACGAAAGAATTCTGGACGAATCTCGGATTTTCCGTCAACGATCAGATTTCAGATGAAAGAGCAGTCTGCATCATCTTAAATGACAATTCCTTTGTTATGTTCATAACCGAAGAATACTTCCAGACCTTTTCTGAAAGGCCGGTTCCGAAAGGCGATACCACCCAGGTTTTAATTGCCATCGGATTAAACAGCCGCGAGGAAGTGGATCAGGTTGTAAATGCGGCTGTCGCAAACGGCGCAACCCAGCACGAAGAACCGCAGGATTACGGATGGATGTACCAAAATTCTTTCTGGGACATCAACGGGCATGGCTGGAATGTAACTTTTGCAGATGTTTCTCAGATGCCGTCACAGCCTTAACTTTTAGCTATTAATCATGGACACACCAACATCACACAAATTAGACATCGTTATTCCTGCATTCCGGGGACACAGCCAGAATTTTCTTATGGTTCTTGACGGAATTTCCGAGGAAGATGCGCTGAAAAGGATTGAAGGCAAAACCAACCACATCATCTGGATGGCCGGGAATTTTCTGGATATGCGTTATGCATTGGGAACAGCCCTCGGGCTTCAGGAAGAATTTGAATATAAGGATTCTTTCTTTCAGGGAAAAACATTGGATGAAAGCCTGGATTACCCGTCATTGCAGCAGCTGAAAGACAACTTTCATAAAATTTCACCTTTGGTTTATCAGAAATTACTGGATACCACCGATGAAGAACTGGATACACCGTTTCCCATGGGAATGGATGTCGACTTTTTCCCGGAAACCATTCTGAATTTTACCGGAATGTGCATCGGCCGTGAAGATTACCTGTGCGGGCAGATCGGACTGATGCGGAAAATCCTCGGCTACGGGGGAATGAAATATGATTTTGACAAAGATTTAAAATATTAACATTTCAGGTTTTATCTGATGTCGTTTTCTTAAATACAATACATTCTTAAAACAACCAATCATGGCAAAATTAAATCCGTACTTAAATTTCGATGGAAAGGCAGAAGAAGCTTTTCATTTCTACAGATCCGTTTTCGGCGGCGAATTCCTTGGTGACGTGTACAAAATGAGCAGTGCTCCCGGTACAGAAAACCTTTCCGATGAAGAAAAAAACAGGGTGATGCATATTGCGCTTCCGGTGGGAACTGACCTGTTGATGGGATCTGATATCATTCCCGGCTTCGGACAGAGGCTCACTGTGGGAAACAGCAGCTATGTTTCTATTTTCCCTGAATCGCGTGATGAGGCCGACCGTATTTTTAAAGAGCTTTCTGAAGGCGGAGAAATTGAAATGCCGATAGAAGACCAGTTCTGGGGAGACTATTTCGGAAGTTTTCAGGACAGATATGGTATCTGTTGGATGATCAATTATAATGAAGAATATATAAAATAGCTTATCTTTAAACTGAATTATATACTGAGGGCGACCGGCTGATGCGGTTGCCCTTTTACACCGCCAAAATACAATAATATGGAACCCATTACCATTGATATCACCATTTTATCACCCGTACAGAAAGTCTGGGATTACTTTAACGGACCGGAACACATCACCCAATGGAATTTTGCCCATGAAACCTGGCATTGCCCGACTGCTGAAAATGATCTGAGAGCCGGCGGGACATTCAAGACAAGGATGGAAACCAGAGACGGCAGCTTCGGGTTTGATTTTGAAGGAACCTATGATGAGGTGATTCCCTGTGAAAAGATCAGATACCACCTTGAAGACGGCCGGAAAGTGGAAGTAATTTTTGATAAGATTGATGAAAATACAACAAAGGTTACCGAGATATTCGATCCCGAAAAACAGAATCCGGCAGAAATGCAGCGTGACGGATGGTATGCGATCCTGAATAATTTTCACAAATACGCTGAAAACAATTAATCCGGTCAGAAGTTTTGAGCCATGATCAATTTAGTCATAATGGCAAAATGCCTGACCTCCATGTGTCCCCCATGCCACCCGGAAAAAGATGATTTTCTGAAAGGGATTATTGCAAATCCGGCAAGGAAGGCTCTGGAAAATGAGAAGATAGATTCCCTGGAAAAACTTTCGGAATATTCTGAAGATGAAATCGCACAGCTGTACGGCTTCGGGAAAAACACCATGAACAGGCTGAAACTCTATATGAAGGAACATCAGGTTTCTTTTAAAAAACCGGCTGCTTTAAAATCAAAATGTCTATCCTGAGTTTATAATGTAAATAAATCAACCCCAAACAAACCTAATTTAAATAATACTTATGAACAACAACATATTCCCATGCCTGTGGTGTGATGAAGAAGCTGCAGATGCCGCAACATTTTACTGCAGTATATTTAACGGAAAGATTACGGCAGATACACCGGTCGTAATGAATATTGAACTTTTCGGACAGAAATTAATGCTGCTGAACGGCGGCCCGCAGTTTAAGAAAAATGCTTCGGTTTCATTTATGGTCATCTGTGAAGCGGAAGATGAGGTTCAGAAGTATTGGGACCTGCTGATGGAAGGCGGAAATGTAATGATGCCTCTGGATGCTTACCCCTGGAGCAAAAAATACGGCTGGGTCAAAGATAAATATGATGTTTCCTGGCAGATCTTTTTAGGCGAAAAACAGACCGGACAGAAACTGGTTCCGACGCTTATGTTTATTCATGAAAACAACGGAAAAGCCATGGAAGCCATGCAACTGTACACCAAAACGTTTCCTGATTCCAGCATCGGAAACATCTTAAAATACGGTGACGGTAACCCGGCCGGCGAACCTGCGGAACATATTCAGCAGGCCCATTTTGAAATTGACGGGTACAGCTTTTTCTGTATGGATAATTCTCATGATCACGCATTTGATTTTAATGAAGGTATTTCAATGATCGTGATGACGGATGACCAGCAGCAGACTGACCTTTACTGGAATGCCCTGACTTCCGGCGGCGGAAGGGAAAGCATGTGCGGATGGCTGAAAGACCCGTACGGATTCAGCTGGCAGATTGTCCCGAAAAGACTGATCCAGCTGATGAATGATTCTGATCAGGAAAAGGCCTATAAAGTGGTTCAGGCGATGATGAGGATGCAGAAAATAAATATTGAAGAACTGGAAAAGGCGTATTCTTTATAGATTTTTGAGGGAAGATGGAGGCAGGAAGTTAGAAGATTAAATTAAAGTATAAGAGAAATGGGAGAAATACAGGGAAACTTCTGTTATGTCGACTTAATAATTTCATAAATACGCAGAAAATAATTAAATTAAGGCTAAAATCATTTTTGTTACGGATTTGGAATAGGATTTGAGAATAATGTAAGGTATGCTGGTTTACTTTTTAAATAATCAGCTGCTGCTTACATGAAAACGAAAATTAAACAAAAACCTGCAAAATGGAAAAAAACAATACTGATTATTTTTGGCGTCCTGATTTTATTAGCGCTTGTTTCTCCATTCTTACTTAACATCTACCTTAAACACAAACTTCCGGAACTCATCAATGAAAAAACACCTTACCGGATTGTTCTGAAAGATTTCGATCTTGACCTTTACAAAGGGAATATCTCTGCACATTCTGTCGCTATACAGACCAAACCGACTACAGATTCTGCCGTAACCAGAATCACAGGAAGTATGAAAAGCCTGCAGGTAGAAGACTTTGGGATCTGGAATGCCATTTTCAATAAATCATACCATGTAAAAAATATAAAACTGATTGATCCTGATATCCGGATTTCTTTAGGTAAACCGAAAAAAAAGAAAGACACGGTAAAAAAGAAAACAGATTTCGGAATTGATAATATTCTCGTCACCAATGGAAATATTTCAGTAAAAAATGCAGAACGGAAAGATGTATTTAACGGAAAAAACGTCAATATAAGCCTTACGGAAATCCGAAAGAGCAAGGATGATTCAAAGCTGCCCGTTTCTTTTAAAAATTTTAAAATCGATGCGCATGACGTGGTGGTTACGGTAAACGATTTTTACCAGATTTTAGCTACAAAGATTGATGCGAAGAATAAACAGCTAGACATCAGTGGATTTCACCTTAAACCTATCGAAAGCCCCGGCCTGTATAATGCTAGAAATGTTTTTGACCTGAAAGTCAGTCGGCTATTAGCAGAAAACTTTACAATAGACCAGGATTCCCTGATCATAGAAAATACGCGGTTTACAAAGCCGCAGCTGGTCGTTACCTCTACCAACAAGAAAACGGTAAAAGAAAACCCGAAGGAAGTCAATTTAAAAATAGGCATCAAAAATCTTGATATCCGGGAAGGTTCTGTTCTGGTTCAGCAGAAAAACAAAGTAAAAACCGCATCGGTTGATAATTTCCGTCTGAATTTAAATGAAATTGTCTTTGATAAAAATACGGTAAAACAAAAGGTGCCGTTTGCATTTTCCAGCCATAATATTGAGTTTGAGAATATTTATTTTATGATCGATCCGCTGCAGGCAGTAAGCATTAAAAAGATTTCTTCAGACAATGATGATATTTTTCTGGATGATGTCCGGTTCAGCGCATTGGGAAAAAGCAGGACAAAAGATGTTTTCAATATCAAGACACAGAAAATCGAAATCCTTAAAAACACATCCCGGTTTGCCGGCCAGCAGTTTCAGTTAAAGCTCGCCACGGTTAATGTGTACCGGCCGGATATTGAAATTATCGCAGCGGATCAAAAGAAGAAAAATACAGGTAAAAATAAATCTGCCGCTTCGGACTTTCTTGCCAATATCGGAGCTGTGAATATCATCAACGGAACGTTCTCACAGAAATCAAAAGGTGTTAATAAAATAAAGGTCGGGAATTTTAATGTTAAACTGAATTCAGTTACAACGGATAAAAGTATCCTGAAAGAATCCATTCCGTTCCATATGAAGAACCAGCTGATTACAGCAAATAAAATTGATGTGGATGCCGGTAAATACTACCGGTTGAAAGTAAACGGGATAAAAAATACGGGTAAAGTAACGCAGGTTACAGATTTCGGGTTCCTTCCGAAATATTCCAGAGCAAAGTTCAACCGGATGATTGCGGTGGAAGAAGACCTGTATACCATAAATGTAAAATCAATTAACATCACAGATAAAAATTCCGTAATCGGGAAAAATACAGCCATTGATCTTGACCGTATTGTTTTTGACGGGGTAAACTGTAATATTTTCCATGATCTGGCACCTCCTGATGATGTTGGCGTCCGTTATATGTTCAGCAAAAAGCTGCGCGATGTGAAGTTCCCTTTATTTATCAGGCAGATTGATATTAAAAACTCTCGCCTTGCGTATGAGGAAGTTGCTGAAAAAGCCCAGATTCCCGGGAAAATCACGTTTGAAGATTTCAGTGCTTCCATCTATAATGTAAACAGCGCAAAGATGAAAGGCAGGCCTACGGTAATCAAAGTAGATTCCCATTTCAGGCTTTTCGGAGATGCCGATACCAAGGTAAACTGGCAGTTTGATGTTGCCGATAAAAGCGATGCCTATGCCATTAACGGGATAATTAATGATCTGTCGGTGGAAAATGCGAATCTCTTCGTAAGGCCTTACCTGAATGTAAGCCTGGACGGGAAAATCCATTACCTGAAATTTGACTATAAAGGGAACAGTAAAAATATCGGAGGTAATTTCTACTTCAAATACAGCGATATGAACGTGAACTTCATGAATAAAAATACGGGTAAGGAGCGGAAGCTGCTGAGTGCTATTGCCAATATTTTTGTTAAAAATGATTCTAAAGGCGAGCCGAGCCATGTGGAAGTTGATAAAGAAAGAGATCCGAACAAAAGCTTTTTCAATACCTTATGGCAGGGAATCATGGAAGGATTGAAAAAATACCTGATTTAAGCCGGAATTTCATCCGCTATCAGCCGTTTCATATTCTGCATACGGGCTGTTTCGGCGTGCTGTTTGATATACTGTAGAAAAAAGATTTGCATATGAACACACAGAACAAGTCAGATTCAAAATCAGAAGTTCCTAATGAAGGGGTATTACCTGAAATTATCCGTGAAAACTACCGCGGAAGTGAGAAATTAACCGGTAAAAAAGCTTTGATTACCGGCGGAGACAGCGGAATCGGACAGGCGGTTGCCGTTCATTTTGCGAGGGAAGGAGCCGATGTTGCCATTGTTTATAAAGAAAGCGATGACGATGCCGGAGAAACCAGAAAACTGGTAGAAAAAGAAGGCCGAAGCTGTATCCTGATCAAAGGAGACCTGGGTAAAAAAGATTTCCGGACGGAATGTTCCGCACAGATTGAAAAGGAATGGGGAAAGCTGGATATTCTAGTGAATAATGCCGGGATCCATACTTCAAAAGATGCGCTGGAAGAAATTTCAGATGAGCAGATCCTGGAAACTTTCAATACCAATATTATTTCGATGATTTCTCTTACAAGAGATCTGCTGCCAATGATCAACGAAGGCGGAAGGATTATCTGCACCACCTCTGTGACAGCCTATCGCGGAAGTGATCACCTTATTGATTATGCTGCGACAAAAGGGGCTATACTATCATTTATGCGTTCCCTTTCCACCAACCTTGCAGAGAAAAAGATTCTGGTGAACGGAGTGGCTCCCGGTCCGATCTGGACTCCTCTGGTAAAGGAAACGTTTGATGACCTTTCCACTTTCGGAAAAGATACCGCCCTGAAACGTGCAGGACAGCCATCTGAAGTGGCGCCGGCCTATGTTTTTCTGGCATCGGAAGATTCCAGCTTTATTACAGGTGAAGTCATCCATATTAACGGAGGTGACTTCGTGGGCGGATAAATTAACTTTAAAACTTAACATCATAAAGTCTGCTTATCTTTAGGCAGGCTTTATACTAACTTTACTTTACAGGACAATGGAAAAATTACATTTTGAAATAGAGATCAATGCAGAGCCTGCGAAAGTCTGGAGCGTGCTGTGGGATGATATTTCTTACAGGCAATGGACAACTGCTTTTACAGAAGGATCCTTTTATCAGGGAACCTGGGAAGAAGGAAGCACAATGAAATTCTTTGATTCCCATAACAACGGAATGTACAGCAGGATAGAAAAAAATATCCCGCATAAATTACTGAAGATGCTGCATCTGGGAGAGATTTTTGAAGGGATTGAAACACCGCGTGAATGGGGTGAGGCTACCGAAGCTTACATTCTGGAAGAAAACGAAGAGGGAACCGGGCTGATGGTGGAAATTGAGACCAGTGAGGAATTTAAAAGTTTCTACGAAGAAAAATTCCCCAATGCACTGATGATCATTAAAAACCTTTCGGAAAACCAGCTGTAATCTCAGGATAAAACAGTGACTGAACAAATCAAAAATAGACAATATGGAAACCTTATCTTACGAAAAAGTAATCAACGCCACTAAGCAGAAAATCTGGGATGTGATCTGGAACCCCGAAACTTATACCCAGTGGACCCAGTTTTTCGGGCACGGATCTGTAATCAAATCAGACTGGCAGGTCGGTGGCAAAACCTATTTTCTGAATGCTGAAGGAGAAGGGCTGATTTCAACCATTGATACCCTTGATGAACCGGATCAGATTATTTTCAAGCATCTGGGAACCGTGGATAAAGAAGGTAATGAAGATACCCGGAGCAGGGAAGTGATGGAGTGGAGCGGCTTTTTCGAAAAATACATCCTGATTGATTTTGAAGGCCGTACGAAACTGCACGTGGAAGTACAGATTGATAAAGACCGGCGCGAGAATATGGATGCCGGCTTTACCAAAGGCCTGGATATGATTAAAAGTCTTGCGGAAGGAATTTAAGTTAAATTAAAAGGAGCTGAATAGCTTATCCTTCGCAGATTCAGCGGAAAGTGGAGATTTTTATTTAATTTTAAAAAGTATAACAGAAAAACTTTCGAAATCTGTTTATCCTGCGAAATACAATACGATGAAACTGTTAACAATTCTTTTTGCCACATTCATTCTGGCTTTACTGGGGACTAAACTATTTCAGGGCGACTGGAATTTTTTATTTTCCGGAAACCTGGGAATGGCTGTATTTATCATATTTACCGGATTGGCTCATTTTAAATTCCAAAAAGGAATGGCAATGATGATTCCTGATTTTATCCCGGGAAAACTGTTCTGGGTTTATTTCACCGGCATTATTGAAATTGCAGCCGGGATCGGACTCATGATTCCTTCCATCCGTGAACTCACCGCTGTTTTACTGCTGATCTTCTACGTTCTGGTTTTTATAGCCAACATCCAGTCTTCAAAAAAGAAAATCAATATTTTCAAAGGAGATTATACCGGCCCCGGAATGGGCTATCTCTATAAGGAAAGAATCCCGATGCAGGTGATCCTGATCGCATGGACCTGGTACTTCGGCATATATCTGAATTAACGTGTTGAAATCGCTACATCATACCAACGGAAAGTTTTTGCTTTCCGTTTTTTAATTCAGTAATTATTAAAAGGATTTAATTCCAATTGACCAAAAGCTGTATCTTAAATTCCCCTCACTCGGAGGGGTGGCAGAAATTCAAAGAATTTTTGACGGGGTGGTCTGCTAAGTCAATCACAAAATTAAAAATTTGACGGTGTTTATTAATTTGCATAATAAATTTAAAAACGATTCACCCCAATGTCAAAATAAATATTTCTGCTTCAAACCCTGATAACCAAAAGAAATTCCTTACTTCCCGAAAAATATTTTAAATTTATTAAAGTAAAACAAAAATACCAACCGTCATAGCCATATGGAGGTTGTCGAAAAAATAACAATGCCACAAAAAGAGAAGGAAAATATCATCTCACAGACTGTTTCAAAGTACGGAGGAAAGCTGATGTCGTATATCCGCCCGAAGGTGAGGAATACGGAAGATGCAGAAGATATTCTACAGGAGGTGTGGTACCAGTTCAGCAGTATTACCAATTTGTCCGAGATTGTGAATGTCGGCGGCTGGCTGTACCGGGTAACGGCGAATAAGATTACGGACAAATACCGGAAAAAGAAAACCGAGAATCTTGAGGATTTTGTGTACGAAGACGAAGACGGCAGTTTTTCCATTAAGGATATTCTGCTGATGGATGAAAGCGCGGGACCGGAAATAAAAATGTTCCAGGACGAAATCTGGAAAAAACTTTTTGAGGCCCTGGACGAGCTTCCCGAAAAGCAGCGGCTGGCGTATGTGGAAAATGAACTGAATGATAAGACCCTTCAGGAAATAGCCGACGAACAGGGTGAAAATATCAAAACCATCATCAGCAGGAAAAACTATGCGGTGAAACACTTGAGAAACAGACTGAGACAATTGTACGAGGATTTAAATAATTAGAAAAAATATCATGAACAATAAATATAAAAAAAGCTGGGCACTTTTAATTTTATGTCCGCCCTTGATTTTCCTTGCCGTTGCACTGATTGTGATGTGGCTCTGGAACTGTATTCTCCCTGAAATTATCGGCGTAAAAACCATTAATTACTGGCAGGCCATGGGAATCCTGGTCTTGAGCAAGATTCTCTTCGGAGGATTTCACGGGAAATTTGACCGAGGGATGCGCGATATGAAGGAAAAACACATGAGGCATAAAATGGAAGGCATGTCTGATGAAGAAAAAGAAAAATTCAAGGAAGTCTGGAGGAGCAGATGTGAAAACGGCTTTTTCAGCAAAAATAAAAGAACTAACGAATAATTGAAATTTTAGAAGTAGTAAAGTAAAACAACAATGTATTCGTCTTTATAAAAAAAGAAGTAGTAAAATTTAAAATTTAAAAAAATGAAAAATTCAGTATTAAAGGGTGCTCTGGGAGCACTGGCCGTTGCAGGCGTAGCATTGATTGCTAAAAAAGCAATACAGAGAAAAAGATTTGTAAAAGGTATTTTTGAAGAGTACGGAATCAGGGAAAAATCCCCTTTCGGCCTGGCAGACAAAATCAGGGAAATGGATGAGGAGCAATACAATGAGCTGAAAGGAAAGTTCAGGAATGAGTTCGCTTCAAAATGCTGCACAACAGAAAGCAGAAAGCAGCGTACTGCCGAAGCATAATATAAAAGTACGGATTGAAATTGTTAGTTCGGGTCGGGAAGCAAAGCTTCCCGACCCGAACTTTTTTATTCCGCCACGAACCAGCAGTAAATACTGTATTCACCCTTCTTTGTCATGACAAAATCGGCTGTATTGCTGCATGAAAAAAATAAAATCCTTATTTTTGTAAGGTTCAATGAAAGATTACTACTATTTTCTCGGGATTTCTCATGATGCTTCAGAAGAAGACATCAAAAAAGCCTATCGGAAACTTTCCCTGAAATACCATCCCGATAAAAATGAAAATGATGATTTTTTTGCAGACCGGTTCCGGGAAATTCAGGAAGCCTACGAAACATTGAGTGATAAGGGCAGGAGGTATTCTTATGACCAGAACCTGGAAAGCCATCAGAAAAGTTTCAGGTATACCGTTCCGCCTTCCATAAAAACGTTTACGGCGAATAAAGTTCATGCCAAAAAAGGGGAGGAGATCATCATTACCTGGCAGACCCAGAATGCAGATGTGGTGAAAGTGTTGCCGTTCGGGCTGGAAAAACAATACGGCGAGCGGATTTTTAAAATTACGGAATTCAAGGACGGGAAATTTCAGGTCCTGCTCCACGCAACCAACTCATTGCTGCATAAGACGGCAGTTCAGGGCATTACGATTACCGAAGTTTTTGATAACGATGCCGATAAATTTAAAGACGGTGTGGAAGAATTATTCAGGCCACAGCCAGGAACCATGGTGAACCGGAGAGGCATGCCTAAAATAATTATGCTGATCTGGGGAATCCTGATCCTTGCAATCGCAATATACTTCCTGATAACAAACTTCAGTTAATTAGGAAATTTTCTTATTTCCCGGGCACTTCTTGCATCTTTTTCCTTTTTTGAACTTCTTACAGCAGGATTTCTTTTCGCCGCAGTAGATTTCTTCATTACTCATGGTAAATGCGGGGGCCAAAGGCGGAACTTTGAAAGGGACAATCATATTCATGTTGCAAATATATTAATTTAGAATAAATACAGATAATAAATTAACATAAATTATTTCCCCTGATTATTAAAGGTTTAAGAAGACTTGACCTGACCTAAATAAAAACTGATGAAAAACAGAAAATAATAACAATTACTGCCGTCTTTTATAAATTTATTAAAAAGTCTGTTCATACTTATTCTATTATAATAGTAAATATTAACTGTTTTATTATTAATAATGACAATAAATACCTGTTAATATTAGATTATTTAGAATACTTTTCCTGAAATATCTGCGTTCTTAAATTACTTGTACAATTTTCTAAAAATCCGTAATTTTACGCATCTTTTTTACAACAAAATCTAATATAAAAAATGAATACAGAACAGTTTGTGAGCCGTCACATTTCCCTGAATGAAGCCGATAAACAGGCGATGTTGGAGAAGGTAGGCGTTTCAAGCATCGAAGAGCTTATTTCTCAGACCATTCCTTCTTCTATCCGTTTAGAAAAGGATCTTGAAATCTCAGAACCGCTTTCGGAATACGAAATGCTGATCCATTCCAAGGAGCTGGCATCGAAAAATACTGATTATACAAGCTATATCGGGTTTGGATATCACAATACTTTATTGCCGTCGGCAATTCAGAGAAATATCTTTGAAAACCCGAGCTGGTATACGGCTTATACGCCTTACCAGGCGGAAATTGCACAGGGAAGACTGGAAGCGCTTCTTAATTTCCAGACTGTTGTGTGTGACCTTACCGGTTTTGCATTGGCCAATGCTTCATTGCTGGATGAATCTACTGCGGCGGCAGAAGCAATGCACATGTTCTTCAATAACAGGACGAAAGACCAGAAAAAAGCAGGAGCGAATAAATTCTTCGTTTCAGATCTGGTACTGCCTCAGACGGTTTCCGTTTTAAAAACAAAAGCGGAAGGACTGGAGATTGAAATCGTGGAAGGCGATCACAAGACCCACAAACTGGATGGTTCTTATTACGGAGTTTTATTGCAGTATCCGGGTAAGAACGGGATCGTTTTAGATTATACGGAAGATATTACTGAATATAAAAAATTAGATCTTCAGGTCGTGGTAGCGTGTGACCCAATGGCCTTGGTGAAATTAAAGTCACCTGCATCCATGGGTGCCGACTGTGCTGTTGGAACAACGCAGAGATTCGGTATTCCGTTGGGCTATGGTGGACCTCACGCGGCATTTTTCTCCTGTAAAGAAGATTACAAAAGAGATATTCCGGGAAGAATCATCGGGGTTTCCCAGGATATGTACGGAAAACGTGCACTGAGAATGGCTTTGCAGACCAGAGAGCAGCACATCAAAAGAGAAAGAGCAACGTCCAACATCTGTACAGCTCAGGTTCTTTTGGCGGTAATGGCGGGAATGTACGCTGTTTATCACGGCCCGAAAGGATTAAACTATATCGCTGATCAGATTCACTTTAAAGCAAATGCTTTGAAAAACGGTCTTAAGGCATTGGGATATCAGATCGTGGAAGAGCCTATTTTTGATACTGTGAAATTCACAATCAGTGAAGAGGATAAAGGAAGGCTGATGAGAATGATGCTGGATCATAAGCTGAACCTGAATTACTTTACGGAAGGCGTAGTAAGCATCGCGATCAATGAAAGCACCACCCTGGATAAGCTGAATTACCTGATGGCTTCTTTTGCACAGTTTAAAGATAAGCAGACCTTCAAATTAGAAATAAAAGAAGGATACAGCATTCCGGAAGAAAATTTAAGAAAAGACGAAATCCTTACGGAAGAAGTATTCAACAAATACCATACAGAGACAGAATTGATGCGTTACATCAAGCGTCTGGAAAGAAAAGATTTATCGTTAACGCATTCCATGATTTCTTTGGGATCTTGTACGATGAAGCTTAATGCAGCTACTAAGATGTTGCCGCTTTCATGGGATAACTGGGGAGCAATTCACCCGTTTGTACCGGTAGACCAGGCAGGAGGTTATCAGGAAATGATTACTGAACTTGAAAAAGATTTATCTGAAATCACAGGTTTTGCAGGAACTTCTCTTCAGCCGAATTCCGGTGCGCAGGGAGAATATGCAGGACTGATGGTAATCAGGGAATATCATATCTCAAGAGGGGAAGGCCACAGAAATGTAGTGTTGATCCCTCAGTCGGCACACGGAACCAACCCGGCTTCTGCAGCCATGGCAGGAATGAAAATTGTAGTCGTGAAAAACCTTGAAAGCGGAGAGATTGATTTCGAAGATTTCAAAGCTAAAGCAGAAGCAAATTCTGAAAATCTTTCTTGTGTGATGATTACGTATCCGTCAACGTACGGATTCTTCGATGCCAATATCAAAGAAATTACTCAATTGGTTCACGATCATGGCGGACAGGTTTATATGGACGGTGCCAATATGAATGCTCAGGTAGGATATACAAGTCCGGGGAACATCGGAGCAGACGTTTGTCACCTGAACCTTCACAAAACATTCGCCATTCCTCACGGAGGCGGAGGTCCTGGTGTTGGTCCGATCTGTGTAGCAAAACACCTGGTTCCTTTCTTACCATCCAATGCGAACATCAGAATCGGAGGTAAAGAAGCGATTGAAGGTATTTCTGCAGCACCTTACGGTTCCGGATTGATCCTGAATATTTCTTACGCTTATATTAAAATGTTAGGGACTTCAGGCTTGAAAAAAGCAACTGAGCACGCCATCTTAAATGCGAACTATTTAAAAGAAATTTTAGCGGAGCATTTCCCTATTTTGTATTCAAATACAGAAGGCAGGGTAGCACATGAGTGTATTGTAGATTTCAGACAGTTCAAATCATTAGGCATTGAAGTGGCTGATGTTGCCAAGAGACTGATGGACTACGGGTTCCACGCGCCGACCGTTTCCTTCCCGGTTGCAGGTACCTTAATGATTGAGCCGACAGAATCTGAAAGCAAATCTGAAATTGACCGTTTTGCAGAAGCATTAATCGCAATCAAGCATGAAATCGATGAGATTGCCAACGGAGAAGCCGACCAGGCCAACAACGTACTGAAAAATGCACCACATACGGAACAGTTGGTGATTTCAGATTCATGGGATAAGCCATACAGCAGGGAAAAAGCAGCCTATCCTTTACATTGGGTAAGAGACCACAAATTCTTTGCTACCGTTGCAAGGGTTGATGAAGCCTACGGAGACAGAAACTTAGTGTGTACCTGTGAGCCGATTGAAGCGTATATGTAATTAAATTAAAAGTTTTTATAATAATAAATCCCTTTCAGTTTTGAAAGGGATTTTTGTTACATTTATAAAATTATATTTTTAAATAAAAATTTCATTATATAGTTTTTCAAACTTCACAATTACATATATTTAAAAACATATTGATATCAATTAAGATTTCCCATTTCTGATCAAGATACTTATATTCATAATTAAAAAATGTAAGAAGATTCCTATTCCTATACAGTAAATTATAAAATAATGCAGGGAATAAAATATATTAGCTGTCGGAGTTATCGGAGACATATTTCCTGTAAATATTGAAGATATACTATAAGGGAGCAATGATGTAAAAGTCCAAACATTATTTCTGTCTAATTCAGCTTTTTTAATTTTGTAATATTCAAGCTTATTTTTAAGGTAATTTATATCATGAGTGATCACACTTCCAAATTTTGTAGAATCCAATTCACTTTTGCTTCCACCTCTATATAATTTATTTTCCAGAAAACCTTTCAAGTCAAATATATAAACAGTTGCCATATAATTACCTCTTGGAAGAGCGGAATTAATATCAACATATATTATATAATTTTTTGTAAAAGTCAATTGTTTCAATTCTTTTAATTTTTTATTCAAAACAGTATTGGTTAAGAGTCTAATATTCTCTAGATTTTTAATTTCGCTAGGTATATGACGCGAATCATTTTTCCATTCTTCAACCATCATCTGTTTTTGATTAGTATAAATTGAAGTCTTAAATTCAAAACTGTCTGGATTATTTTTAAGCATTATTGTATATATAAAAGGAAATGCTATTAAATGCAAAGTAAATATTAGTGAGAGGGAGACAATAGCATACTTAGACTTTCGATAACGTTCATTTTTAGAAATTCTATAAAGAAATACACAGAATGATAAAATAATAAGTATTGAAAGTGTTGTTGAAAAAAACTCACCAATTCCAAATGAGATCTTCTGGGTTAAAATTACTGTCATATTAATTAAGGTTTAAAAATTATAATTAAGAAAATAAAGTATCAATTAACAAAGCTTTTAATGCACGAAGATATACTGTGAAATATTAAATGTTAGCCATATATCTTTCTCTAGAAAGAAATACATATATTCTCTTTCTTCTGGACTTCCACTTAATAAGAATACTTCTATATATCTAAAAATAGATAAATATCGCAAACAGCACAATTTTAATTCAACCTGAAATGAAAAAATGAAATTAAAAGTTTTAAAAGGACAACTTTCATATTCTTTTCTATAATGATTTTCAATATGTTAAAATATATCATATAATATAAAATAATTATTTTAAGTGTAAATATTTGATTTTTAGATGGTAGCAGGATGCAACAGGATGCCTGTGTTTACGTTTGTAGGTAGATTGGTTAACACAAAATTAATATTTATGAAAGACAGATCTTTACTGTTTAAGCAAACACTTAAATCTCTATTGCTTTGTGGATTGACCTTATCCACCATTGGTTTGGATGCTCAGACACTGGCCTTTCCGGAAGCTACCGGTTTTGGGCGGTATACAACAGGAGCCAGAGGGGCTGCCAATCCTCAGATATACTTGGTTACGAATCTTAATGACAGCGGACCGGGGTCGTTCCGTGATGCAGTAAGCCAGCCGGGCCGGTTTGTGATCTTTAAAGTAGGAGGGATTGTTAATTTACAATCCGTTGTTGCGGTACCTGCCAATACAACGATTGCCGGACAGACTGCTCCCGGAGAAGGGATCCTGTTTCTGGGGCCGAGGGTTTCATTTACCGGAGCCAACAATACCATTGCCAGATTTATGCGGATCCGTTACGGCGGAACATCTCAAAATCAGGATGCTTCAGGGATTGCCAACGGTGCCAATATCATTCTGGACCACATGACTTTTACCTGGGGAACCGACGAAGTATTTTCGGTGAACTGGGATAACAACGGAACGAGCCCTGATAATATCACCATTCAGAATTCGATTATCGGACAGGGAATGCACCGTCACAACCACTCTGCGGGAGGTTTGATGCAGCCGCCGCCGGGTGGGAAGATCAGCCTGATCGGGAATTTATACATCTGCAACAAAACCCGTAACAATAAGATCAAGGGAATCAACGAGTTTGTGAACAATGTGGTTTACAACTGGGGGAATTACGGAAATACATACGGCCACACGCAGTCCGGGGAAGCCTACATCATGGGTGGAGATTCTGCGGGAGCATCGTATGCAAATATCATCAACAATTATTTCATTGGCGGCCCGAATACAAACTCTGCCGTTACCACACCTTTCAGTGTAGGGAATGCCAATTTCAATCTATACGGTTCCGGAAATTATTTCGACAATAATAAAAACGGGATCCTGGACGGGGCTGTGGTGCCTCAGAATTTAACAGGATATCCTGTTGGGGATGTAACTTCAATCATGTCGGCTCCGTATGATTATCCGATGAAAAATACAACAGTAACGGCACAGGCTGCCTACGATAATATTGTGGCAGGCGTGGGTGCATCATATCCGAGACGCGACCAGGTGGACAACCTGATGGTTTCAGATTTAATGTCGAAAGGGACAACCGCTACCTATGTATATGTACAATCTGATTTAACCACCCAGTTCGGATTTACCAACGGCGGGGCAGGGCATATCTATGGTGCGCCGGCTCCCCTGGATACGGATAATGACGGGATGCCGGATGCATGGGAATCCGCCAACGGATTGAATCCCAATGTTGCCGATGCTCTTGCTGTAAGCACAACCCAGGCTCCGTATCTGAATATTGAAGTATACATTAACAGTTTGCCCAATACCGTTGCCCCGGATTTTATTATTCCGCCAACCAATCTGAATTTCTCAAATGCTTTAACGGCAGGAAGCCCGGCGGCGAGTTCTTTAACGGTTAACTGGAATGATAATGCGGCCAATGAAACCAATTATGTTCTGGAGCGTTCTGCCAACGGAACCACTTTTACGCAAATTGCCACATTGCCAGCGAATACAACAAGTTATAATGAAACCGGATTAACACCGAACACCCAATATTATTACAGGGTAAAAGCAACCAACGCTACAGATTCCTCCGTATATACGTCAAGCGTATCCGTAACGACACCGCCGGTTCCGTCTGCTCCTGTAAAACCGACAAATCCGGTTCCGGCTAATGGATTTAATGATGTCCAGCTGAACAGCGGCAGCTTTATTTTAAAATGGAGCGGCAGTACCAACACAACAACCTATACGGTTTATTTCGGGACAAGTCCTCAGAATTTAACCAATGTGGCTACGGTACCTTATTCTGCCACGCCGTCTTATCAGGTTAACAATTTAAATACGGCAACCAATTATTACTGGAGGGTTGACGCTTCCAATACGCTCGGTTCCGTAACGGGAGATGTCTGGAGTTTCCGTGCTCTGACACCAAGCCTTGTGGGGAACTGGCCGTTTGCAGAAGCACCTTTATCAGGTGAACAGATTGCCGATGTAACACCGTATGCCAACAACGGAACTTTAAATGTAGCCTACGACAATGCAAATGTAAGAGTCGCCGGAAAAGAAAACAATGCCCTGGATCTCTCCACTTCGCCGAATACACCGTACATTGTGAGTATTCCGCATCAGGACCAGATTTTATTCAATACCAATTCTTTTACCGTTTCCTATTGGATGAAAGCTCCGCAAAGTATGATTCCGTCATCTTCGGCGACCAGCTTATATGTGTTGTGTAAAGGTTCTTTTACGAAAAATACCACGACAGGAGCTACGGGTAAACGTTTCAATGTAGAAATCAAAGGAGGGCAGCTGCGGTTTGCCATTGATGATGATGTTACGAAAAAGGAAATCACTTCCCCGATTGCCAATTATTTTACCAATAACTGGGTGCATGTGGCGATCCAGAGGGATGTGACGACGCATAAAATGAGAATTTATACCAACGGTGTATTGAGTTCTGAAGGTGATGAAACTGCGGTTACCGGAATCGGTGAAGCCAGTGATCTGATCATCGGAAACATCGGTGAACTGGAATTTTTGTCAACGACGAATACTCCGGCTCCGTACAAAGGGGCGTTTGACGAACTGAAAATGTACAATTATGCCTTGTCTCCAATGGAAATATCGGCTCTGTACAACCAGGCAGTGTTGGGTAATGCGGAATTGAGCATCAGCAAAAATGTAGGAACCGTATATCCGAATCCTGTAAAAGACCAGATCTTCATCAAGCTTCCTGAATATAAAAAATCAAGCTTAACGGCGACTGTGATGGATATGTCCGGAAAAGTGATCATCAGAGAAAAGCTGAACGCTGACGGAAACGGAACTTTCAACCTGAACATTTCCGGAAGAAAAGCATCAGGAAACTATATCCTGAATGTTTCTGGAGACCAATTGAACAGTAATTTTAAAATTGTTGTTCAGTAAGCCCATAATAAGGACACCACTAATTCATTCATATTTTTCAGAAGAAAATCCTTTCAAACAATTGAAAGGATTTTCTGTTTTTATTTCGACAAACTATTTTAACTGGACGGAAGGTACAACAGTGGTGGTTCGTCACTTCGGGTAACGGAGCAAAGCGGAGTGTATCGGGAAGTTTGTGATTCACCGGTTCTCGATACATTTTTCTTCATTTCATTACGAAAAACACACGAACTGACGGAGGTAGAACACTAGTACACGTCACTTCGAGTAACGAAGCAAAGCGGAGTGTATCGAGAAGTTGTTGATTGATCGTTCAGACTAGTTTAATGGTATTATGCCCGAATTCTAATGAGTACCATCACGGAAGTACGATTGCAAAATTACGGTATCTGCTTTTATCGGAAAAAATATTTTTTTTAGAGAGACAGATTGTATGTCGATAAAGTATTGGTGAACCTTAGAGTAAGGAATCTTTGTTACTGTCAGTCTTTCTGTTTTAAATAGTTCAGCAAATCAATCAGATGTTGGCGGGTATGGGCTGAAAAAATAAATTCAAAATACCAGAGTCCGTCATTCAGGCTGTTGTTTTCTATTCTCCGTTTTATTTCCAGCAGGTCAAGGATAATATCGGTCAGATCATCTGCTGCATCACCCGTTCCAAAATTATCTTTATTATCAGGATCCATAAGGTCAGGAATGGTCTTATAAAAACCGAAATCCGGGAAATTGCTTTCGATATTCTTTCTTATTTCAGCGTATCTGTATTCTTGATCTTCTCCGAAATCCGTATTGTCATAGTCATACTGAATGTCAAAATATAAACTGTATATTTTCACTAAAGATTTCTCCAGCAATTTATCCCGGTCACTTTTATTAATGGTTAGACCAGATTCAAGTCCAAACGTAATGATCGTGTTTATGGCAGGAATTAATTCTGTTATCATGGTTTTGCTTTTTCTCTAAGTGCTCTTTTGATTTGTCTGCGTCCTTCGGTTTGGTCTTTGTCGGGCATAATGGATGAAAATAAAACTTTTGATTTAAAGATAATTAATAATACCGGAATTTTCTATGGAACTTTAAATTTCAGTTTATTGAAGCAGATATGAATTTCAAATCCACGCTATCCGGATTAAGCTTTAATAAAGAGGCTTATTTTTCTGCACCACCGAAAAAAACGCTGTAATGATTCCCGGTCTAAATGGTTATAATCAAAGATCTTATGAGGGTAGGGAATGGCATCTGTATACACGCCGGTATTTGAAAAAATCAAAATACTGCCGGCCTTTTTACAGGCATTAAAATTCTTGAAAACAGACCGGTGCCTATCTAAAACCGATTGGCACGCATCATAATTTTTAATGATCGAAATATAACAGTCGTAATGTGTGTGAAGTTTATTTTCAAAACAAGCTCCAGTCCAGTCTGCAAGATCCACTTCATGACCGGAATCCCAAAGGAATGCAACGATGTCGTTCAGTACATCATCTTCCTTTTCTTCCTGATTTTTAATGAGAATATATTTCATAATGATGCTATAATCCTTTTTTTCCTTCAAGCCAATATCCTTTTGCGTAGATTTTCCCTTTGTGGGAGTTTTCCTTCAGTACCTTTCTGAAATTCTGTAATGAACGTACATTTCCGGTCAATACCATATTGGCATCTGACCAGTCTTCGTTATTAAATAAAGGCAGTTGCTGAATTTTATCCTGATCCCGGAAAATATCATTTTTAGAAAAAATGGTGCAGTTATGTAACCCTATTTTCTCAGGGATATTCCTGTTTTCTTCATCCAGCTCTATGAAAAACTGATAGTCATGTTCATTCTGTCGGAGCACAGGTAAAAAACCAGACATTAAGCTTAAAGAGGTTTCATCGCCAAAGATGATTTGCTTTTTAACTTTTGAATCGTATTGTTTATCACTTCCCAGGACAGCCAATTTTATTTTTTCGTCGCCGGGCTGAAGTTTATTGATGTAATTTGCTCCGGGCGCATTGCCGTGGATATGCACAATACATTCAATAAACCTGGCAGAAGGATCAACATGAGACACGGTATAATGCCGCAGTTCCGTAGGGCTTACCCGAAACGAAACGGTGAATCCCGGTGCAAAATGCAACGCCGAAAAGTTTCCTTTCAGCCGGATGATTTTTATGTTGGGATTAAGGTAGGTAATATGTTCTACTTTAACCATTCTCAGCATTGAAGGTGCTAATTTTTCAAGGGTATCATTAATCCATTTTGGTGCTGTCGGCATATCTTAAAATTTATGATACAAAGAAATGACAAAGCAACCCGTTCTGAAATGGATAAGAAGCGGTAAGTATTGGATTATTCGAGGTTTTTGTTTCGGAATGCCAGTGCCGTGATTCCTGTTACTTTCATGAACAGCCGGGAAAAATACGGATAATCATCATAACCGAGATCCGTCGCAATTTCTTTGACCGATTTGCCGGAATGGAATAACAGGCGCTTTGCTTCAAGAATTACACGTTGATGAATGTGATAGGAAACGGTCTGTCCGGTTGCTTTTTTCAGGCATTCATTAAGGTACGCGGTAGAAATATTCATTTTTCCGGCATATTGGCTTGGACTTTTCACCGTAAGAAAATCCTGATCCAGTAAAAGTTTAAAGTCTTTGGTTATCACTTCATGCCGTGCAGGCTGATCTGCCCGATGTGTCTGAACCAAGAACTGTGAGATAAGAAACCCAGCCAGGCTGTTACAGGCATCCTTCATCATCAGGTGATACAGTTTTTCATTTTTGCGTTGATACAGTTTCCTGCAGACGGCCCCGATTTCCGAGGTTACAGAAAAAATTTCAGTTTCCAAAAGCAGAGGTCCGGCAGGCGCAATTTCTTTTAATAATCTGAGATATTCGGGGTTTAGGTTTTCACTGCTGACCAGCAGCGTATTAAATGTCGCATCATGAATAGAAATAACCCGGTGCACCTGAAAAGGCTGGATATACACCACCGAGTGTGCATTGATTTCATATTGCTGGAAATCAATTTCAAAGACTCCATTGCCTTCATTAAGCATAAAAAAGATATGATAATCATCTCTGTGGGCTTCTCTTATTTTATCTATTTCTAAATCTTTAACGGACGTTTCCACGAAAATAATGCCCGGACTGTGAGCATCAGGAAAAGTATTTAACGGAATAGATGGTGACGGGCCGGACATTTTTTATTATTTGATACTACTGAATCAGTTTAATGAATTTATGTATTCAAATTTACAAAAACATAATCCGGGATCTGTTTTTTCAGAGCTTTCTTTTGGTTGGCCTGTGTTGCCCGGTTTCATTTTGTCAATTTTCTGAATTTCAGTCTATCTGTTAAGCATCGATTTTAAATTCCCATTATCAGCGTGCATTATTTTTATACCAGACTCGCATTAATTTTTCATGATGCTGAAGATACCCGATGAAATGGCTTTCATACGGGATATCCTTTAATCCGTCAAACTTTTCATAAGTTCCTGAATCTTGTGTTACGCAATTAAAACAGATTGCATTATAAACCCGGTTTTACCATCTTCCGTTCCCCGATCTGCTGGCGCCACATGGCGTAATATAATCCTTTTAAGGTTAACAGATTCTCGTGTGACCCGGTTTCAATCACCTTGCCGCGTTCCAGGACATAAATCCGGTCGGCATGCATAATGGTGCTTAAGCGGTGTGCAATCAGGACGGTAATCTGGTTCTTTTCTTCAGAGATTTCCCTGATGGTAGAAGTGATTTCCTCTTCCGTGATGCTGTCCAGCGCGGAAGTGGCTTCATCAAAAATCAGCAAATGGGGTTTTCTCAGTAAGGCTCTGGCAATGGCAATCCTTTGTTTTTCGCCGCCGCTTAATTTTAATCCGCCTTCGCCGATCACGGTATCGATTCCTTTTTCAGCCCGTTCGATCAGTGCGGTGCTGCTGGATTTTTTTAAAGCGATCCGCAGGTCTTCCTCTGTAGCATCCGGATTTACGAATAAAAGATTTTCTTTGATGGTGCCCGCAAAAAGCTGGGTATCCTGCGTAACGAAACCGATCTGGTTCCGGAGCTCATCAAAATCAAATTCATTCCCATTCACTTTATTGTAGAATATAGAACCTTCTTTCGGGCGGTACAGCCCGACCAGTAATTTCACGAGCGTACTTTTCCCAGAACCGCTCGGCCCGACAAATGCAATGGTTTCCCCGTTCTTTACATCAAAGGCAATATCGTTCAGTGCTTTATAGGATGCCGTCTGGTGCTTGAAGGAAACATTTCTGAATTCCAGCTGCTCAATAGCCCCGATTTTTTTAGGGGTCAGTGGTTTTTCTTCAGCAGGTTTCTTCATCAGCTTATCGAAATTATTCAGCGAGGCCTGGGCTTCACGGTAAGAAATAATGATGTTCCCTATTTCCTGCATAGGCCCGAAAATGAAGAATCCGTAAAACATCAGTGAAAGGTACTGCCCCGGCGTTACTATATTTCTGAAGATTAAAAACAGCAGCGTAAGGGTAATCAACTGCTGCAGGAAATTTACCATCGTTCCCTGGATGAAACTCAGCGAGCGGATGCTTTTTACCTTCTTCAGTTCCAGTCCAAGGATTTTATAGGTATTGTTGTTTAACCGTCTGACTTCCTGTTTGGTCAGGCCTAAACTCTTTACAATTTCGATATTCCGTAAGCTTTCCGTAGTGCTTCCGGCCAGTCCGGTGGTTTCCGTAACAATGGTTTTCTGGATATTTTTAATCCTTTTGCTTAGCAGGTTGGTAATAAAGGCAATGAGGAAAATCCCTACGACATACACCGGCATAATCGACCAGTGCAGGCGGATGGCATACACAGACACGAAGATAATACTCACCAGGATCCCGAAAAAGATATTGATGAAATTGGTGATGAATTTTACGGAATCTTCCCTTACTTTGGTTAAAACGGAAAGGGTTTCCCCACTTCGCTGGTCTTCAAATTCCTGATAGGGAAGAGCCATAGAATGCTGCAGCCCGTCGGTAAAAATATTGGCACCGAACTTCTGGGTGATAACGTTCACCACATAATCCTGAAAAGCTTTGGCAATCCGGCTTATCATCGCAGTTCCGATCAGCAGTCCCAAAAAATAGAACACCCCGTGGTACACATCGGTTCCGTACAGATACTGGTCCAGGTTTCTGGGCAGTGTTTTCTGCTTATCAAAAAAATTGGGATGTGTTACGAGCTGGTCTAAAATATTCCCGGTAATCGCAGGCCCGAAAAGGGAAAATACCTGGTTCACCGTGGCCAAGGCCAACGATAAGATCAACAGCCATTTATGGGGTTTTAAATAATTAAATAATGTTTTCATTCTTCTACAGTAGTTGGCTGCAAAATTACAGATATAAATCGGATCACATCAGATTTAATACCTTCAGGTTTTATGATGGATCTTGAATATGAAATCCGGATGATGAACGGCGTATGCAGTTATTTGGTAACTTCAGTATAGATTTCATTCATCAGATCCCTCACCAGGTTTCCGTTCTGATGATTGGAAAGCACTACGATAGCAACCTGGTGGTCCGGGGAATACCTGATCAGGCTGGAGTTGCCGAAGGTATCACCGTCTTTTTCAACAAAACCGTTCCCGATTTCCCAGCCGAGCCCGATTTTTTTACGGGTATCTTCATAATAGGTCTTCTCCGTAAGTTTTCTCAGGGATATAAAATCCTTATGCTGTAAAAAGGCTTTTAAATAGGTAAGCAGGTCTACGGCATTGGAATGGAGCCCGCCGGCCGGATTCGCCTGGTTCAAAATCATGGGTTTCTGGGCTTCACCCTGCTGGCTGTATAAACCTGCACGGTTTTTACTGTCGGTAACGCTGAATGAAGTGGAAGTCATATGTAAAGGCTTAAGGATCTGATCTTCTACCATACGCTCATAACCAATCTTCGATTTGTCTGCAAGAATACTTCCTAAAAGTGCAAATGCATAATTGTTATATTGGTATTGCCTGAAAGAAGAAAGGGTGTCCGTTGATTTTAAAACATCATACAGGTATTTTCTGTCAACAAACCTGAACGGATTAGAGGGATCTTTTTCCATTAAATCTGAAAAGTACCGGTCGTTGCTGAGGTTCGGCAATCCCGACTGGTGTGAAGCCAGGTCGGTAAGTAAAATTCTTTTCTTCAGGGAACAGCCAAACGGCACTTCTTTCGGGAGATAGCTGTCGATAAAATCAAATGCGTTGATGTCGCCTTTGTTTATTTCCTGCGCCAATAAAAGGGCCGTAAAGGTTTTCGTAGCAGAACCGATTTCAAAAAGGGTAGTGCTGTCTGTTTTTGCCTTTCCGTCTTTCTGCAGGCTGCCGTATGCATAATAACGCGTTTTGGAACCCTCATAAACACCGATTACCAGACCGACACCGGGAAATTTGCTGAACTGTTTCCGGACGGCTGCATCGATGAATTTCTGATGGTTTTGGCTGAAGCAGGTAACGGACGTAATAAAGCACAGCAGAAGAATAAGATTTTTAATCATAAGAATTTTGAAGTATGGGTCGGGTTATCCTACCTATTGTTACAGGCCGCTGGCGTTATAAAAATTGTTTCTTTCAGCAGGCAATCATTCTTTAACCGTTCCGGCCTCAAGTTTTTTAATCAGGTTTCCCTTGACCACCGTAAAGGCATGGTCTTTTGCTTCCGCAAACGAAATCCCGTATTTCCGCTCAATATTTCTAAGGTCTTCCGGAAATTCAGCTAAAATTTTGTCATAAAACACATCAAGGAAATCGGCAGAAGGCATCCCGTAATTAATTTTCAGCTGGAAACGCCTCAGCAGAGCCGTATCTATAATTTCTGCATGGTTAGTGGCGCACAGCAACAGGGCATTTTCAGGATAGTAATCAATCAGCTGCAGGAGAGTATTGACCAGCCTTCGCATTTCGCCTACATCTTTATCATCGCTGCCCCGCGCTTTCCCGATCTGGTCCAGCTCATCAAGGAACAGGACCGAGCGTTCCCGGGCTGCCTTATCAAAAATCATTTTGATATTCTGGGAAGTTTCACCGATTCTTGAAGAAACGATATTGCTTAAATTAAGGATGATGATGTTCCTGCCCAAAGCATTGGCAACCGCTTTTGCCGTCATGGTTTTTCCGCATCCTGAGCTTCCCTGGAGCAGTACTTTATTGTTTACCGGAAGGCCGTATTCCTGCAGTTCTTTACTGTAGGTTTGCTCTTTGATAAGCTGTACAAAATGTTGCTTATTCTGCGGCTCCAGGAATACATCATTAAGAGAAACTTCTTCTTTATCCTGGATAATAAGGTTATACAGATTCATGGTATATTGAAATTACACGCAAAGATAAAGCTTAAAAATTCAAATTTCTGTATCCAGGATGGCTTTGCATTTGTCCGTACAGTCAGGATCTGAAAAATTGATAAAGAATTTGTTCTGCCAGATGCCTGTTTTTTCTGCCTGTTTGTTTCCGGGGATATCCCAGGCAGCATATACTCTGAATCCGCGCTTTCCTGTTTGTGATGAAGTTGTTAAAATTTTATGCTGAACCAAAGTGTTCTTACTGAAAAAGAAGAAGCCCTGTTGGTTTTTATCTTCAGCAAAGATGATAAAAAAATCAAAAGTATCATCTGATGCAAACGGTTCTGTTTCTTTGGTTTGGGGATTCCTTTTCCATAATGTCACAAACTGCCCTGTCTTTTTAGGGGTAATTTTGGCTTTCCGGAATTTTATGCTGAACTGGCCGAGCTTAAAATTAAATCCCGAATATTCCTCACATTCTGCATCTTTATTCAGATCAGTAATTTGCAGTCCCAGTCTGCTGAAAACTGTATGCCGAATCAGTTCAAGCTCCTGTATCATAAGTTCCATTTTAATTTATAGGCAAACATAGGAATTACCATTTAAAGTATAAAGCAAAAAGGCCGAACAAAAAAGTTCGACCCTATCGGCTATAATAAAAATTAAAGATTTCCTTAGTGTTGTTGCTTATGCTTCTCTGTATGCCTTATCGATATGAATAAGGTCCCGGTTGGAAACATAAACCGTAGCATTCATTTGTGTGTTTCTGTGTTCGCTGAAATCTCAGCCCTAAAATTAAATTGCAGTTAGTTTCTCTCTTCTCTTTTCACTGTTGCGAAATAAGAGGCAAAAACGACTAAACAAGTTGCGATTCCGATGTAAGTTAACATTTTATTGTATTTTTAATTATTTGATTATTTATTGCTAATTCCGTACTGCAATATTACAACTTTAAAACAATACTCCAAATGAAATAATCATGATGTTTATCAGTATGTTAGGTGGTTTTTATTCAGGATTTTGTTGATATTTGTTTACATTAATTTAATGTATTTTAATTATTTTTATATCGTATTTGTTATTTTATTCGTAAAAAATTATTGATCTGTTAATAACTTAAGGTCTTCTATTTACAGATTGACAAAAACAAAAATTAAATGATGAAGAGCATAACAGTATAAAAAAGGCGAAAATATGTCACCTTATTTTGATCTAAGGTTAACGGAATTTAACCTGGGTTCAAAGAATAGTGATATATAAATGTTGTTTTATTGAGTGATTTCCTTATTTATTTATATGCATTATGATGAAAACTGTACCCGGCTTAGTACAGTGTATCAGCTGATAAGAAAATCTGAATGATTATTCAGTTTACAGGATAAGTAAACAGAAGGTGAGTAAAAGGAGCAGAATTATTCTGTGTATTAATAAAGCTTCTGGTCATTTTCACAGTAAAAACTTCTTCTTTTGCCTTTCCCGGTTTGCTTTTTAATCAGTTTTTCGCCGCATTTCGGGCATACTTTTTTCGTGTGGGCAAGCCAGTGCTGTTTCAGTGTAAAATCACGTTTCCATTTCAGAAAATCAAAGCTGTAGTTGCGGGCCTCTTCAATCAGTTCCTTTATCTTTTTTGCCGGCATGTTCCCCAAAAGGCTTTCCGGCTGGACTCCGATTCTGAAAAGCACTTCATTTTTAATAATGTTCCCGACTCCTGAAAAGATAGCCTGATCCATCAGTGCGTCACAAACCATCATCTCCGGATATAACTTTAATTTTTTCGCTGTTTTTTTAGGGTTCCATTCGTCACTCATCACATCCGCTTCCCAGTCTATCTCAGATAAAAACTCAGGATCAACAAGCTTCACGTGGCACGTATAAAAATATAGGGCGCCTTCTTTAAAAATCAGTGATAACCTCAGCTGCCGGTTAGGTTTTGTCTGTTCATCAATTTCGTAGGAACCGAACATCAATAAATGGATTCTCACCGCCATATCGTCAAAAACCAGATACGTCTGCTTTCCGAACGTCCTGATTTCCTTTAAAATTTTCCCTTCAAAAATATCTTTTTCGAATTTGGCATCGCCGCCGGCCTCCGTAACTTTTTTTCCTTCGAACTTCTGGAGATCTTCTTTCATTAAAAATATGGACGGACCTTCTGGCATAGCTTTATTTTCTGATAAAAATTCAAATAGTATTCCGTAAAAATAAAAATTAAAGTAATTTTGAAAAATGATGAACTTAAACCGGATTTTCACCAACCAGCGCACAGGCAATAATCCACACACAAAGGCTTCAAGAACAGATTTCCAGAGAGATTTTGACCGAATTATTTTTTCCTCGGCTTTCAGGAGGCTGCAGAACAAAACCCAGGTCTTTCCGCTTCCCGGAAGTGTGTTCGTGCACAACCGCCTGACGCATTCGCTGGAAGTTTCATCAGTAGGAAGAAGCCTGGGAAGTGTCATGGGGGAGTACATCCATGATCATTTCAAGGATGATTTAACGGAAGAAGCCAGAAGCTTTTACCTTCATAACCTGGGCCACGTTATTGCCGCGGCCTGCCTTTGCCACGATGTCGGCAATCCTGCTTTCGGGCATTCCGGGGAAGATGCCATCGCCAGTTATTTTGAAAGGAATGAAAATGACCTGAAGCCCAAATTCAATGAAAAGGAGTGGGCAGACCTGGTGAATTTTGAGGGAAATGCCAACGCCATCAGGGTCCTGGCGCAACAGCAGCAGGGAAAAGACGAAGGCGGAATCCAGCTGACATTTTCCACACTCGCGAGCATTGCCAAATATCCGTGTGAAGCCATTGCCAAACAGAAAGGAATTATTCACAGGAAGAAATTCGGGTTTTTCCAGAACGAGAAAGATATTTTCCTTGAGATTGCCGAAGGCACCGGCCTGATTTCAGAAAGCCGGGAACCGCATATCTTTAAAAGGCACCCGTTTGTATGGCTGGTGGAAGCGGCAGACGACATCTGCTACAATATTATTGATATGGAAGATGCCCACCGGCTGGGAATTGTCTCAACGGCAGACTGCAAGAACCTGTTTTTCGAGCTGGTAAAGTCGGAAACGGATGATGTAAACCGGATCGACAGGAAACTGGCCTCGATCTCCAATGAAAATGAACAGATTTCTTATTTAAGAGCCAAAGTGATCAACGCCCTGATCAACAAATCGCTTGAAATGTACAGGCAGCATTTCGATACTATTCTTGAAGGGAACCTGGACAAGGCACTGCTGGACCTGTACAAATCCGAGAACAGGACATTGCAGGACATAGAAACCTTCTCCATAGAAAAAATATACAACCACAAAGCAGTCGTTGAAATCGAAAATGCGGGCTACAATGTTATGTATGAATTGCTGGATCATTTCATCCCGTCTATTTTAAAATTTTCAGACCAAAGGAAATCCTATGATATAAAAGCCCTGAAGCTTCTGCCGAAACAGTTTCTGTATGAAGCGGGCACCGACTATCAGAAAGTACTGGGCGTGATTGATTTTGTTTCCGGTATGACAGATAATTATGCCACCGACCTCTACCGCAAAATCAAAGGAATCGACATCGGGATGACGGTATAGAATTATTTGTTTTTATTTGATTTTCAGCCGGGAAAACTGTATCTTATCAGCTAATTGATAAATTGAAACACTATGATTTATTTAGGTATTATCGCTTTTTTCGCGCTCATTACATTATTTGCGTCTTTCTTTACAGTAAAGCAGGAATCTGCGGCTGTTGTGGAAAGGCTGGGTAAATTCCTTAAGGTAAGCCACGCCGGCCTCCACCTGAAGATCCCGTTTCTGGATCAGATTGCCAAACGCCTGAACCTCAGGATACAGCAGCTGGACGTTATCATTGATACCAAAACACTGGATAATGTTTTCATTAAAATGAAGGTTTCCGTACAGTACCAGGTCATCAGGGAAAACGTAAAAGATGCGTATTACCGCCTAGAAAATCCTGAAAACCAGATTACATCCTATGTTTTCGATGTGGTTCGTGCAGAAGTGCCGAAAACCAAACTGGATGATGTTTTTGTAAGGAAAGACGATATTGCCATTGCTGTTAAGAGTGAACTGCAGGAAGCCATGCAGAGTTACGGGTACGATATCATCAAAGCACTGGTTACCGACATCGATCCGGATGAGCAGGTGAAACATGCCATGAACAGGATCAACGCGGCAGAACGTGAAAAAACCGCGGCTGAATATGAATCTGAAGCGCAGAGAATACGGATTGTAGCGGTGGCTAAGGCTGAAGCGGAATCCAAAAAACTGCAGGGGCAGGGGATTGCCGACCAGAGACGGGAGATTGCCAAAGGCCTTGAAGAATCCGTAAAAATGCTGAATGCGGCCAACATCAATGCGCAGGAAGCTTCCGCACTGATTGTTGTGACACAGCATTATGATACCCTCAATTCCATCGGAGCCAACAACAGGAGCAACCTGGTACTGCTTCCCAATTCGCCTACGGCAGCCAGTTCAATGCTGAACGATTTAGTGGTTTCTATGGCAGCGACACAGAAAATGGATGAATACAGTAAAATGACCGAACCTCCTAAAAAACAGGGCTATTAAAACTGCTTTTTTAAAAAAATATCAATCCTTTCAGCTGCTGAAGGGATTTTTTTATCTCCGGCTTTAAATGTGCCTGATGGAACAGACATAACTTTACATAAAATATCTTCAATCTGTACTCTTGTTTTTTAGTTTTTAAATACCTAATTTGACGTTGCATTTTTATGCCGCATTAATACAAAACAGTACTATATAATATGGATAATCAGATTGAAATTGAAAACTACAAAATCCGGAAGTCGGAATCATGGGCGGGAAATATTGATGATCAGGAGCTTATAAGTAAGATACAGGAGTCTGAATTTTCAAAGCAGCACATCAGTGACGGTAAAGATTTCTGCTATTTTTTAGACAAGAAATACCGTACCGGCAATGCCGAAAACAGTGAGTACATCTGTATGGCCTACACCCTGAATGAGCCGGCCAATCTTGAACGGGCTTCGGTTTCGGAGATTGTGGTTGAAGAAAATGAGGTGTACCATATCCACCGGATCAGCGTTTTGAGAGACGGGGTCCTGATTGATAAGATCCCGGATACCAAAATAAAAGTGCTGGACAGCGAAAACCAGAGCAGCGGAGGGATCTTAAGCAGCAATAAAAAAATCAATATCACCATAAAAGACCTCCGGCTGTATGATATCCTGATCATGGAAGACTCCAGGGTGAAAACGTTTACCGACCGTGATTTCTTAAGGAAAGAATTTTCAAAATATATTTGGGTAAGCCCGGATAACTACTGGGCTTACGGAAGCTACACCTTTACCTTCATCAATGACAGGGAGCAGAAAATAGCCTGCAAAAAGACCTTCTTCAGGGACGAAAACGGCAATGTACTGGAACCTGAACTGCGTTACCTGAATAAAGATGACCGGTTTGTGTTCGAGGAAAAGAATTACATGAACCCGGTAGATGCAAACCGTGAAATTTTCCCTTACATTGATTTTGCCACCGACGCAGGCTGGAAAGACCTTTCCAATTATATTGCTCCTATGTACGACGAAATTTTTGCTACGGTTTCACTGAAAGACTTTGCCCCGGACCTGGCTGCAAAGCTAGACCTGATTACAGATTCGGATGAAAAAATTCAGTTTGCAGTCGAGTATGTACAGAACAATATTTACTATATTTTCAACGCTGATGAAATGAACGGGCACAAGCCTCAGGAGCCTGCCGTTACCTATGAAAACAAGCAGGGCGACTGTAAAGCAAAATCGGTTCTGTTAAAAGTAATCCTTGATTATATCGGGGTGGACTCCTCAGTGGTGCTGGTGAATTTCCATACGGATTTCTATATTAAATACTATCTGCCTTCGCTGCTTACCTTTAACCATGCGATTGTAAAGATTAATTATAAAAGCGAAGATTTCTTTATTGATGCCACGACCCGTGAAGAATTCGGGCTGCTGGAAAACCGCGGCTTCATTTATTTCATGCATTATCTGGAAGTAAAGCCGGACCAGGAATTAAAAGAAAGGAAACCTTACCGTTACCCTTATTTCTGTGTGGATGAGAAAGTGGATTTCAACGTTCAGGGGACTGCCGGAACATTAACTTTAACCACCTCTTACAAAGGAAACCGCGCCAATGCCATGAGAAGGTATTTTAAAAATACCAATAAGAGGGAAATTATAGACAGCTGGAACAACTTCCTTTTTTACAGCCTGAACTACTCCGGAGACCGGAACGGAACGGATATCAGGAATGTGTTCAAAGATCCTTCCATCAACATCATCAGTGATGATAAGAAGATGAATGAATTTAAGATTCAGTATAAAGCTACCGTAGACAATCCTTATTTTAAAGATCCGAAAAATAACCGTTTCCTGATGTATTTTGACCGGAATGTCATCAAGGCAAGTGCACGCGATTTTATGCATAAAGACATTTCTTTCTGGCATAATTTCGACAGCGAAAAGTACGAGATTAATCTGTATACCGATCAGAAAATTGATACCGGAGAAAAATATACCGTTCAGGAAAGCACAATTGATAATCCGTATTTCAACTTTACCAGCCGTAAGAAAGTGATAAAAAACGGCGCTACCGTCAACATAGAATACAAGCCTTTGGTGAATATGGAAATCCCTCAGCCTGATTTTGAAAAGTTCAGGACGGACCATCATACGATAGCCGACAGCAACTTCGGCCTTGGGATCGATATCATTGAGCCGGGACTGATGAATATGCTGAAATTCAACTTTAAAAAGCGTTTTATGTAATTGTTCATAAGGCTTTTTAACCGGGATTTATAACTCATTCGGGGGCTTGCAAAGCAAGCCCCCGAATTTATTTTTCAACAGATTTAAATAGATTTGAAACCTGCAGAATTCCTATGATCTGAGTGAAATTATTTTAAATGCAAGTAGTCTGCATCAATGATCTTTCAGTTCTGTGCTTTTGGGAACGGAGTTCCCGGTAAACTTCTGTTTACCGATCAGCAGTTCAAAAAACAGCTTAAAATCTGAGATTAAAGACCAGATCGGATATTTAAAAGTTGCAGGCTTATTCTTTTCAATAATGGCATGGCTCAGCCACGCAAATCCATAGCCGAAAATCGGGACATACCATAAAAAACGTTCCTTTCCGGAGCTGATTACATATCCGATCACAAAAAAGACCATCAGCGTGCCGATAAAATGCAGGACACGGGTACCTGTTTTGCTGTGTTCGGTAAGGTAAAACCGGTAAAATTCTTTGAAGGTTTTTATTCTTTCAGACATGGCTTCTTAATTTGTATTTTCAAAAAGACTAAAGCAATAATTCCGCCAATCTGAAACAAAAAGTCCGGACTGTATTTTAACAGTCCGGACTTTTAAATTATTATCATGTAATTAAACTAAGCGTTTCTCAGCTTGCTGTTTCTGTAACCGTAGCAGAAATAGATAATCAGGCCGAAAGCAAACCACAATCCGAACCAGAACCAGTTGTCATGGCTCATTCCGGTCAGCAGGTAAAGGCAAGAGCTTAATCCGATTAAAGGAATCAGTGAGAAATTTTTGATAAAAGTAAGGACACAAAGCACTAAATTAACCAGAATAAAGAAGAATATAGAAGCCCTGAATTCACCTTCTGCCGGATCTTTCCAGTCCATTAACGTACTGAAAAATCCAGGCTGCCAGAAGTAGAATACCAGCAGTGATCCGATAAAAATAATCGGGAAAATGAACTTCCCGTTGATATACGGAAGATGGAACCTTCCTTTAATTTTTTCTTTGGCAGGAAGCATAAGAACTCCGGCACACACCAGTACAAAGGCGAAGATAGTCCCGATACTCGTAAAGTCCAGGATGAAAGATTTATCGGTAAACAAAATAGGAATACCCACTACAATCCCTGTGACAATGGTCGCAAATGAAGGTGTCTTATATTTAGGATGCACCGTCTGGAATTTCTGCGGCATCAGTCCGTCGCGGCTCATCGCGTACCAGATCCTCGGCTGTCCCATCTGGAAAACAAGCAGTACTGTGGTAATGGCAACAATAGCAACAAAGGAAACCGTAAGCTCCATCCAGGCCACATTGGCATTGGTCTTCTCAAAGATGAAGGAAAGCGGGTCTCCCACGCCGTCAAACTTCCTGTAGTCTACCATTCCGGTCAGTACCAGGGTCAGGGCAATATAAATAACGGTACACAGCACCAGTGAAATAATCATCCCTTTCGGCAGGGTTTTCTGCGGGTCTTTGGTTTCCTCAGAGAGTACGCTCAATGCATCAAAACCGATGTAGGCGAAGAATACCCCTGAAACTGCACTCATTACCCCGGCAAAACCGTTCGGCATGAAAGAAGCCACCTGGGTTTCCGGATTAACGGGCGTCCAGTTGTCTGTGCTGATATAGGAGAATCCGACTAAAATAACCAATACGATAACGGCTAACTTTAAAATAACCAGTGCATTGTTGAAATTCTTGCTTTCTTTTACCCCTACATAACATAACCAGGTAATCAGTCCGTTGATTACCAGAGCCGGCACATCAACAATAAACTTCAGGCTGCCGATTAAAGGCGCATTGGTCCATGCATTAATCAGTTCCTTGTTTTCAGAACCCCCTGAAAAAGCTTTTTTAGCTTCTGTATAGCTGCAGGTAAGGTAATCGGGGATATGCATGCCCATCCGTTCCAGGAAGCTTGTGAAGTAATCTGACCATGAAAAGGCTACATAAATATTACCGAAAGAATATTCCATAATCAGTGCCCAGCCGATGATCCAGGCAATCAGTTCCCCGAAGCTCGCGTAGGCATACGTATACGCAGACCCGGCGGTAGGGATCCTGCTGGCAAATTCAGCATAACAGAGTGCCGTAAATCCGCAGGCAAAGCCACAGATTAAATACAGTAAGATGACGCCCGGGCCTCCCCTGAACACGGCTTCCCCCAAACTGCTGAAACTTCCTGCCCCAATAATGGCCGCGATACCAAAAAATACGATGTCCCAAACACCCAGAACCCTTAACAGTCCGGTGGATGTATCTGAATCTGAATAGATTTTCCTTCTAAAAAGCTGACTCATTCAATACTCTGTTTTATTTGAAAAAAGCAAATGTAATTATTTCTATGAAATAATTTTGTTTTTCTTAAGGTTTCTTATAAAAAGTTAAGAAGTCATAAAATGTGAATTCCCGATTAACAATGTGTTAAAAGGCTTGTTTATACAATATCTTTTCGATATTTTCGTTGACCAATTGTGGATAATTTCTACAGAATTTTAAATATTTAGCCCTGGTTTTTCAGGCTTGCCCATTTTAAAATTTACAATTAATGAACTCGAAAAAAATACTCCTGGCGACTGCTGTTCTGTATTTCGGTATTGCCGATGGCCAACAGTCTCAATACTTTACGCATAAAGAAAACTACAGGTTCAATCTGGCCGAAAACCTTTATCAGACCAAAATCTACAATGCTGCACAGTACGAATATGCAAGGCAATATTTCTATAATGAAAACCTGTCCAGATCCAGACAGGAAGCGGCGCAGTTTTTCGATAATGTGATCGGCGTGATCCTTCAGAAAAACCATGCGGAAGAAGGGCTGACGGCTTTTATCAAGCAATACCCCAATTCTGCCTATTTTGCCCAGGCCAACCTGCCGCTGGCAGATTATTATCTGGCGAAAAAGGATTTCCCGAAAGCCCTGGAAACCCTTAAAAAGATCAACCAGTACCAGCTTTCCAAAGAAGAAAATACACAGTATATTCTGAAACTGGGGTATGCCAAATTTATGATGGGCGATTCCAAAGGGGCTACGGATGCTCTTGAGGAAGCTTATAAAACCGCTGATGAATCCCAAAAAGGAGACATTGCCTACATGCTCGGGCATCTGTATTATTCGGACAGGCAGAATGAAAAGGCTTTCCAGTATTTCGATAGGGTAAAAGACCGTCCGGAATATGCCAAGCTTGTACGTCCTTATTACGTGCAGATGTATTATAATGACAAAGATTATGATAAGGCGATATCTGAAGGAACGGCATTGCTGAATGAAGATATTTCTGATGCTTACAAAGCGGAAGTCCACAAGATCATCGGGGAAAGTGAATTCATGAAAGTGAATTATGATGCTGCCTATCCGCACCTGAAAGATTACCTGAGCGTTCAGCAGAACCCGTCTGAAAATGACCTGTATGAAATGGGGTTTGTTGCTGCCCAGCTTAAAAAATATGATGAAGCGGTTTCTTACTACAACCAGTTGCTGAACAGCAATTCCGCACTGGCACAGAATGCCTACTACCAGCTTGGGAATGCGTATCTGGCGGTTGGTAAAAAGCAGGAGGCCCTTTCGGCGTTCCGTTCATCTTACCAGATGAATTATGACCCGAAAGTTAAAAAGCTGGCCCATGAACAGTATGCCAAATTAAGTTACGATATCGGGAACCCGTTTGAAAGTGCTTCAACGGTAATCCAGAATTACATCAACGAAAACCCGAACGGTGCAAACGGAGCAGAGATGAGGTCGCTGCTGGTGAAGTCTTACCTGTATTCCGGGAACTACAAGGAAACCCTGAATGCCATTGACAGGCTTCAGAATTCTTCCCCTGATATTGACAAGATCGACCAGGAAGTTTCTTACCTGCTGGGTACCGAAGAGTTCAACAAAGGAAATTATGACGAAGCCGAGCAGTATTTCTTAAGAAGCTTAGGGTTCAACATCAATAAAGAATTTAATAACCGTGCATTGTACTGGTTAGGGCAGGTCTATTACCAGAAAGGGAATTACCCCTCAGCCATTGCCCGCTATGAAAAGCTGCTTACACAAACCTTCCCTGAAAAGCAGCAGCTGCCTTATGATTTAGGATATGCTTATTTCAAATCCAAAAAATTTGACCAGGCGGAAACTTATTTCAGGCAGTACCTAAGCAACCCGAAACCGGAGTTTAAAAATGATGCGGAGCTTCGCCTGGCAGATATCAATTATGCCAACAACAACCTGAACGAAGCCATTGCGATCTATGACCGGAATGAAGATGCAACGGATTATACGCTGTACCAGAAATCTATGGCTTTAGGGTTTAAAGGGGATACGCAGGCAAAAATCACCAACCTTAAAACGCTTTTATCGAAATATCCGGATTCCGACTATTACGATGATGCCCAGTACGAAATCGGAACGGCGTATGCTGCCCAGGATGATTTTAACAATGCCAATGATTTCTTCAATAAAGTGATTAAAACTTCATCGGATAAAGATCTGGTAGCCAATGCCTCCATTTACAGGGCACAGAATTACATTGACCAGAACCAGAGCGATAAAGCCCTGTCTGAACTGAGATCATTAGGGGAACAGTATAAAAACACTGCCTATGCGGAGAAAATTGTTCAGGCTGCAAAACCCATCTTTACGAAGAACGGTGACGTGGCAGGGTATGAAAGCTTTGCCAGAAGCATCGGAGTCAATATAGATGCATCTGAAATTGATGAGATCAACTTATCCACTGCGAAACAGCTGTTCACGAAAAAAGACTATAAGAACGCCATTTCCTATTACGAAAAATACCTGACGCAGAACCCGACAGGTGATGGGCTGTACCAGGCCAAGTATGAACTGGGCGAAAGTTATTACCAGACTAAGAATACCACCAAGGCCCTTTTGGTTTTACAGGATGTAGCCGGTGTTGCCAATGATTACCAGGATGATGCACAGACCCGCCTGGCGCAGATTTATATTGCGCAGGGAGACAGCACACAGGCCAGGGCCTATCTGGAAAACCTCAGGAATTCTTCAGACGTCAATATAAAAAATTACGCCAATGTAGAACTGATGAAGCTGTATGCAGAGGAAAAGAACTTCCCGCAGGCTGAAAAATTAGCGGATGCGGTCATTGCGAACAACAAAAACTCCGTTGCGGTAATTGAGACGGCAAAAGTGATCAAAGCACGAAGCCTGATGAATTCCGGAAAGGATAAAGATGCGCAGGCTGCTTATACGGCTCTGGAGAAATCTTCGAATACATCAGTAGCAGCGGAAGCACTGTATGCAAAAGCCTATTACCAGAATAAAGGGAAAGCCTTTAAATCTTCCAATGAAACCATCTTTAAGCTGGCCAATAATTACGCTTCTGAAGAATACTGGGGAGCACGCGCTTTAGTATTGATGGCGAAAAATTATGTAGGCTTGAAGGATAATTACCAGGCGAGCTATACCTGTGATCAGATCATTGAAAACTACAAAGACTTCCCGGAGATTGTAGCAGAGGCAAAAGAGGTTAAAAAATCTATTAAAAAGTAAGTATAAAGTGTACCCCGTAGCATGTAAAAAATACATGAATACACCAGACATTAATACAACAATAAACAATGAACAGGAAAATTCAAATATTATCTATATTATTCTTGGGGATCTCGTCGGCTGCGTTTTCCCAGATCAAAGAAGAAAAACTGATTCTTAATAAAAAAAGGGAACCGGAGGTAAGGAAGATCGAAAAAAAGAAAACTTCGGTGGAGACCATTAAAAACTATCCGCCGGAAGAGAAATCACAGAACCCTGTACAGTATAACATTACGGATGTTCCTGCGGTATCAGACTTCAAGACGTCTACCATCCAGGGCCAGGACGTAACGCCGAAATTTGAAGGTTCGGTTCAGAATAACTACGTCCAGTTCGGAATGGGGAATTACGGGAAGATCCTCGGGGATGCCAATATTTCCAAAACCCTGCAGAATAAGATTGAAGTGGGACTGGATGCGCATTTCCTGTCGACACAGGGCCTGAAAAAAGATTACCCCTGGGATTCCAAACAGAGTTCTACAACGCTGGGTGCTTTCCTTAATTCTTACGGTGACAAAGGGAAGTTTAATTTAAATGCCGAATACGGCTTAAGCAGCTATAATTATTACGGTATTTATGCCCTTGATCCCGGAGATGTGGACCTTGACCAGCGCGTGAACCAGTTTAAGGTAAACGGGTACTACGATTTTTATTCCAATGAGATCCTGAATGATATCAGGGTGAAATCTTCCTTTTTAAAGGACCATTTCGATGCCCAGGAAAACCAGGTTTCAGTATTGGCCAACTTATCCAAGCATGCGGTTGAAATCGGGAAATCAGGGATTAACCTGAATGCAGATTTAGGGGTAGGGCTGGAAGCTGTAAAAAGTGAGTTTGCCATTGTTGATAATAACTCAAGCAATTTCGTCAATATCAGCCTGGCACCGAAAGTGACTTTCAGAAAAGGGGAGTCTTACCTGATGCTGGGGTTGTCCTTCTCATTCCTGAACTCAAAAAATTCAAACCTGCTGATGGCAGAGCAGATGAAAAACAACAAAACGTATTGGTTCCCGCAGGCGGAATTTCAATATGCCGCTGCCCAGGAATTTAAGTTTTACGGAGGTGTAGACGGAGGCCTGAAGCTGAATACCTACACCGATTTATTACAGCAGAACCCGTTTATTGTTTCCGACCAGTACCTGAGACCTACCGAAACCAAATATCATTTCTATGCAGGTTTAAGGGGAGACATTGATGAAACTTTTAAATACGATGTTTCCGCAGGGTACGGGAAAATGGGAAATATTATATTTTTCAGGGCAAATGATCTGTTTGATTATACTTCCGTCAACCGTTCTGCCTATAACTATGCAAACACATTCTCTGCGATCTATGATGACGGGAATGTAAGCGATGTTAAAGGTAGCCTGCAGTATTTCCCTCTGGCGAACTTAATACTGGATGCAGAGGTGAAATTTACCAGATTTGAGCTGAAAAATTACGAGAATATCTATAATGTTCCGCTGTTTAATGCCACAATCGGTGCAAAATATACCATGCTGGACCAAAAATTACTGCTTGGTTTTAAAGGGATTTTTGCCAGTGACAGAACCACGAATTCATTTGTAATTGAGGGAGTTGGAAGCCCGCTGATGTACCAGTCTGCAGAGGATACCAACGACAAAGTTGGGGGGTATGCTGATTTAAATCTTTCCGCAGAGTATAAAGTTCACAAAAATTTCAGTATTTTTGCCATCGGAAACAATCTTCTGAGCTCAAAATACCAGACGTACAAAGGCTACAAAGTTCTTGGTGCACAGGTTTTGGGAGGTGTGAAGATCACGTTCTAAATAAACAATGAGGGCTGCGTAGTTCAACTGGATAGAATATTGGATTTCGGCTCCAACGGTTGGGGGTTCGAATCCCTCCGCGGTCACCAAAGCCCCTGTTTCAGGGGCTTTTTTATTTCTTTTTATTCCCATCAAACCCATCAAATATATCAGACGATCTCTTTATTCTTATCGTATTCCTTCTTTGAGGATCATATGCTTTATTATATCAGGTAAAGTGTTCAGAATGAATTTTTTCAAGATCAATGAAAAGGTTAAAGAGCAGGCCGGAACAGAATTAACTTCAAAAAGAGTATTCTCTAATGCTTAATATTTATAACTGATAAAGCCGCAAGGCATTAAGAAGAACATACAATGGCCCTATTGGCGGGATGGTTTGGAATAAGCAGACCGGAAATCTTATATCAGGCTATCAGAAGCTGAATATTGCCGATATCATCGTTAAATATTTGCAGTGACATAAGAGTAACAGGCACAGGAATTCCTGATCTCAATCTATTAAACACTTTTATCTCTTAGCTTTAAAAAGGGTTGCTCTACGTACTTGTACATTAAAATAGATAATGTAGAAGTTAGAAACCAGAACAAGATAAATTTAAACCATATACTGATTTTTAATGGCTGCAGGATTAATGTTGAGATAATAGTTAAGTTAATAAGATACATTGAATATGAAATCAAGCTTCCTTTTGTAATGACATTATTAAAATACAGAAGTTTGGTTTCTTTCATATGATAAAATTTAGGAACCATTAGTAAAATAGACAAAGGCATTATTGAAAAATACAATACACAGGTATAAAAATCATATACAATAAAATAATCAAAGAAAATCTTATTCGTTAGAAATAGTATTATTCCCAAAATGAATAAAATGCCTTTTTTGCTGTCAAAAAAACTTCTTTTAAAGTGATAAAACCAAGCACCTAAAACACCTATTAAAATACTGTCAAGTCTTGTAATAACAGGTGATCTTAAATTTTGATCCCAAAGCTGAATAGAGTTAATCTCAGTATTGTAAAAAATATAATATCTGATTAATATAGATGCTAAAAGTATGATTATAAATGCTATTAAAATAGTCTTTCTGATAGTTTTTTTTGAGATAAAGAAAATAAAGAATAGTATAACAGGTAAAATCAAATAAAACCATTCTTCAATTGATAGAGACCATGATTCCGGAAAGAATTCCGCTGAATGATAAGTGAAATTTTGGACAAAAATTAAACTTTTAAATAGATATTCAAGATTAATAGATTTTTGAGATAAAAATGAAACTACTAAAATAATAATGATTGTGAAAAAATAAGCAGGTAACGTTCTCCACCAGCGGCGTTTCCAGAAATTAAATATCTTTCTAAAGGATATAATCTTCTTTAAAGTCCCGTATTAATATTCTACCGATAAGAAAGCCGGAAAGGACAAAAAATATAAGAACCCCATCTGTGATAAATTTGTGCACAAAATAATATTTCTGAGGTAAAACCGTAATTGAATGGCTAACGAGTACGGTAAAAATTGCGATAAAGCGTAATAGGTCTAATCCAAAATTACGTTTTTCCGGAACCTCAATTTTAAACAATTTTTTCATGATCATACTTTGAGCGCGAAATTAAAGAAAATAAAATGAATAATGTACCACTATTATAGAAGGGAATTCAATTTTAAATGAGAATGGAAAAAGGCCAGTTGAAACTGCATCTCTGAACAGGATTCTTCTGTCGGAACCGGCTGTATCCATTTGATGATAGATGAGTGATTTTGATGGTTTATTACCTTAAAGATCACTGTTACTATGACGTCTCAAGGTAAAAGGAACGATCTTAAGCCAAAAAAGCCCGGTAAATTTACCGGGCTTTTTGCTATCTGCTTATTTTATTCTTTACTGTTCGGCGTTGTGATCCGGGAAGTCCTGTTCCGGTTTAATCGTGTAAAACTCAATATATCCGCATTCCGGACAGAACATTAACTTTGCTGGAAATGACTGTGAAGATTCATTCAGCTTCTTGGTTTCACTGTCAAAATCCAGTTTTGGTAAATTGATGAACGTCATATTGGTTAAAAGTTCACTTCCGTGATTGGTGCATACGTAATCACCTTGTTCATTTTTCGGCATATCTAATATTTTTTGGTTATCACATAATTAACGATAATATATCAGTCACAAGATGATTTCAAGCATAACAATCTTCAGTAAAAAGCCTTAAGATCTATAAGTACCTACTGTAATCTGCGGTAACTTCTTTGTACATACTTAAACAGGCTCTGACCTTTTCCATAAAAAAACAGGTTAAGGATTCTGATCATAACCGGCCACCTGAATCTGGGATAAAGGAACCTGATATAAATAATCATTTGTGGTAATGGTATAGTTATAATTGAGCTGTGCAGCAGCCTGATTGATCACCGTTACTCCCGTGTTCCAGCGAACCAGGTCATGCCAGTAAACCCCTTCACCGGCAAATTCCACTCTTCTTTCTTTCCGGAGCGCCGTGGTAAAGTCGGAGGCGGATATCGAAGCCGGAACCGGCGCAAGGCCTGCCCTCTGGCGGATCCTGTTTAAATAAGGAACCGCAACGCTTGTATTCCCCTGGTTATTTAAAATTTCCGCATACATCAAAAGAACATCTGCATACCGTATAACAGGAAAGTTGATCGGCCAGTCGTAACGGTTGGTCAGCACCATTCCTTTTTCGCGGAACTTCACGAAAAAATTGGCGTTATCCGGCTGCCCGTTCTGTGCGATGAAACTGGTCCTGACCGTTAAGGGAAGCCTCAAATCTCCGGGTTCATACGCGTTAATCAGTGACTGGGAAACCCCGAGCTCAGCAGAGCTGAATAAACTGCCCTGCGCATTATAGTAAGGATCAGCTGTCCCGAAATTCGGCGAAACATAGCTCGGCAGATAAGAACCCTGCGATAAGCCTCCGCTGATATGCTGGATTTCGAAGATATGGTATTTGTTGTCGTTGGCACTTTTAAACAAATCTGCATAAGTCGGAGCAAATGTTACAAACTGGCCTTCTCCCTGGATAACTGCAAACAAATGTTCTTTTGCTTTTTCGGCATACGAACCGTTATTGAGCGGATAACCGGATCCGGTAAGATAGATTCTGCCTAACATGGCATGGGCTGCAGATTTTGTAATCCGTCCTTTATTTGCTGCGTCATAGACATTTTTTAAACCCGCTACAGAGGCCTCAATTTCTGAAGTAATGAAATTATAAAGCGTAGCCAGATCTGTTCTCGGTATTTTAGCGGCTTCTTCAGGACTCACAGGCTTATCAATCAAAGGGACTTTCCCGAACGTGCGCATCAGCTCAAAATAGGCATACGCTCTCAGAAAACGGGCTTCAGAACGGTATTGTTCCTTTACTGCAAGATCTGCAAACGGTACAGCATCAATTCTGGATAAAAGCATATTGGCATAAGAAATCTGCTGATAGGCATCTTCCCAGAGAATTTCAATCTCGTCTGTAGATGAGGTATCCTGAAAACGGTTGATGGCATAATAATCCCTGTTTCCGTTCTGCGAAATGGCATTGAAATTATTAGAACGGACTTCTGATGCCAGTAAGTAAAAATTAACGTCATAGCCTCCTCTGGATGAAGCATTCACCATGGCAGAGTATACGCCTGACAAAGCCTGGCTGATCTGCAGCTCAGTGGTATAAAAAGAGTTCTGCGTAATGTTATTTTCCGGCTCCAGTAACAGATCATCTTCGCAGCCGGCCATTCCCATCATCAGGGTTCCGCATATCAGTGCTTTTGTAAGAGATTTCACAGATAATGGCAGAAGGGATGTATTTATTTTGTTGATTTTCATTTTTTTATCATTTAGAAGTTAAAGTTTAAGCCCATCATATAGACCTTGGCATTGGGATATGCTCCGTAATCGGTACCGTCTGACTGTACGGATTCCGGGTTGTAGCCACCGTAATAGTGGTCTTTTCTCCAGACATTTTCGAGACTGACATAAATCCTCAGGTTGGAAATTTTCAGTTTATTCGCCAGTTCCTGTTCAAAATTATATCCCAGGGTTACGTTTTTCAGCTGGATGTAGGTGGCATCGTACAGCCACCGTGTGTCTAAAAGACTTCCTGTAGTACCGTCAAGCCTCGGGGTTTTTCCGTCTCCGGGATTTTCATCGGAACGCCAGCGGTTGGCCCAGTTGCCCATAACATTGGTGGTGGTTCCCATTCCGGTGCGATCGATTGCACGGCCCAGCAATGCATAGCTGTATCCGCCTTTCTGCCCCTGGAAGAATACCGAAAGGTCAAATCCTTTATATGAGAATGTGTTGGTGAAACCCCAGTAGTAATCAGGGGTAGGACTGCCGATGATATGGCGGTCGTTTTCATTGATGACACCGTCGCCGTTTACATCGCGGTATTTAACGTCTCCCGCAATAGCACCGTTTGTTTTTGCAATTCCTGCATTGTTGATATCGGCTGTTGACAAAACCCCTATGGCTTCATAGAGGTAGAAAGAGTTGAGTTCTTCTCCCACTTTAATAATATTCGTGCTGCTGCTGAAACCGGTATAAATCGGCGCATTATCACTTCCCAGCTGCAATACTTTATTATTGTTGAATGCAATGTTCGCTGAGGTATTCCATTTGAAGGCTCCTGTTAAATTTTTGGTGCTTAAATCCAGTTCCAGACCCCGGTTCTGAACCGAGCCTACATTTTTCCACATGATATTGTAGCCTGTAGCGTAAGGAATCGGCTGCTGCAGAAGAAGGTCATTGGTTTTTTTGATATAATAATCTGCTGTAAAATCAATTCTGTTAAAGAGCCCCAGCTCAAAACCGAAATCAGAGGACTGCGTTTTTTCCCATGTTAAATTACGATTGGGAATGGTAGTGGGTATTAACCCGTTTGATAAACCTCCGCCAAATGAATAATTTCCGCCAGCCAGTGTACCAAAAGCCCGGTAATCTCCGATGTTGTCATTTCCGTTTTCTCCCCAGCTGTATCTTAGTTTTAAGTTGCTTAACCAGGTTTTATCCTTTAAAAATTCTTCCTCATCCATTTTCCATGCGCTGCCAAATGCGGCGAAAGTCCCGTAAAGATTATTCCATCCGAACCTGGAGGAACCGTCTCTGCGGATGCTTGCAAATAACATATATTTCTTCTGGTAGTCATAGTTTACACGCCCGAATAATGAGATCAGCATCCGTTCTGAAGCCGTATATTCTGAATTGAGTACCGATGCAGATTGGGTGAAGTTAAACGTCTTTAAATCATCATTGGGAAAACCTTTGTTGCGGTTATACTGGCCTGTCGTCCTGTAATTTTCTGCACTGTAACCGGCAAGGGCAGCTACACTGTGGTTCCCGAACGTCTTTTTATAATTTAACAGAGCTTCTCCTAAATACCGGTTGTAATTTACCGTTCTGCGGCTGGCTATGCTTACCTGCCCCGGAATATTGGTGATGAGGTTGAAAGTAGGGATATAGCTGTGATTGAGATTAAAGTTATTGGTGGCACCCCCTGAAATTCTTAAATTCAGACTGGGTAAAATATCATAGGACATGTAAAGGCTGGATAGCAACCTGAATTCATTGGTGTTATTTGTCGTATTTTCTAAAACACCCACCGGGCTTTGCGAGGAACTGGCCCACCGGTAGCGGTCGTTTTTCCAGAAATTGGTATAAACGCCTGCTGAAAGTTCTGCCACGGGAACCATTGAAAGCATTTTATGGGCCTCATTGTCTTTTCCGTCCACTGCAGCTCCGTAGCTTGTGGAATAACTCGGCCTCAAAGTAATTCCGGCTTTCCATTTATCTGAAATATTCACATCAACAACGGCACTCAGGTTAACCCTGCTGAATCCTGTATTGATCGCCAGGCCCTCCTGGTCAAAATACGCCGCTGAAATTGCATATTTCACATCTTTGCCTCCTCCTCTTACGGACAACTGATAATTCTGAATGGCTGCCGGGCGGTAGAAAGCATCCTGCCAGTCTATATACGCCACCTGGTTGGTTCCCCAGCGCGGATCAACCATAAAATTGACATTCGCCAGGTTATAATTGGTGGTGTTTGCCAGATTGAAATAATTGGCTCTTACAGCGTAACTGTCTGATGCGGAGTTTCCCGGTGCCAATGCGACCCATTTTTTATTGATAGATTCAGTAGCGTAATCAATCCACTCTGAACTCGTCATAATATCCAGTTTTTTTTCAATGGTCTGGACACCGTAATACTGGGAAAATGAAAATGAAGGTTTTCCCGATACGCCTCTTTTCGTGGTTACAATAACGATCCCGTTAGAACCTCTGGATCCGTACATGGCCGTTGAAGCGGCATCTTTCAATACTTCAATCGATTGCACATCATCCGGGGAAACGTTTGACATATCGTCTGCCACCATTCCGTCCACTACATAAAGCGGGGAGTTGCTTGCGGAGATGGATGCACTGCCGCGCACCCTGATTTCTAAAGGTTCTCCGGGTTTTCCCGATGTGGTCCTTGTTTTGACCCCGGCAATCTGGCCGGTCAGAGCCTGATCAACCCTTGCAATGGGACGATCCCTGAAACTTTCAGCATTTACCCTGCCGATAGAGCCTGTAACTTCTCCTTTTTTCTGCGTACCGTAAGCGATGATAACCACTTCCTCGATATCTTTGGTTTTGTTGTCAGGTTTCCGTATACTGTCCTGATTCCTGGCCGTACCGGCCGTCTGTTTTTCCTGTGAGAAGATAAAACCTGAGGTGCTCATCAAAATGCCCAGCGTTATTATAGATTTCTTCATTCTTTGGTTGGTTATTATATAAAAAGATTACTACTGTGATTCGGTCAGTTCAAGCATGCGAAACGCATTATCAGGATCGATATGATATTTCTCATGTTTTTATTTTTATAAAAGTATGCTTATCGTTAATGTCGGCTATCCTGCAGTTACCTGTTAATGTCACCTGAGATAGAAATATAGCCTGCGGATTGTCCTGACAGTGATTTTTTGCGGAAAGTATTTGTGATTACCGTCTGAAAATTCTGAGGATATATAATTTTCAACAGAAAATTTCCCGAGAAAAACATCTTGCCTTTTGGGGGAAATTCTAAACTAAAGGTGAGTTAATTATCAATAAAGTACATTCGTAATAATGTTATTTTTCTGAAACAGTTGATTATCGTGGTGAAGTTTATTCAGGCTGTCGGAAAATTCCATGCCCAATAAAAGTATCCTTATCTTTGGGATGAATAAATTATTCAGTACACTGATGAATCCTGAACTAAGAAAACATTTTGAAGAAATTATACCGCTCACAGACGAAGAATCCGGATATCTTGATTCCTTTTTTAAAACTAAGAAACTTAAAAAGCACCAATACCTGATCCAGGAAAACGAATCGGTCACCCACCTGTTTTTTGTGGTTAAAGGGCTTCTGAAAGCCTCCCTGACTGATAAAGAAGGCAAGGAACACATCATACAGTTTGCCGTTGAAAACTGGTGGATCTCAGATTTTCAGGCCTTTTATAATAATGTGCCGTCCGTCACCAATATCCACTGTCTGGAAGATGTAGAAGTGTGCGGCATTTCAAAAGAAGATTTAGAGAAGATGTGCTCAGGAAACCATAAAATTGAACATTTTTTCAGAATTAAAAACAGTTTTGGCTATGTTGCTTTACAGCAGAGGATTTTGTCCCTGCTTACCACCAATGCAAAAGAACGTTTTGAGCAGTTTTCAAATCAGTACCCGCAGCTTCTCCAGAGGATTCCCAAAACCATTATCGCTTCCTATTTAGGCGTTTCAAGAGAAACCCTGAGCAGGATACAGAAAAAAGTGTGATACAGGTCACAGTAAAATAGTGATACAGGTCCTGTTTTTAACCGTTTAATAAGTTCAACTTTGTTATATAATTTAAATACGATACCAAAATGAACAAAAAAGTTTTATTTGTGCTTACGAGCCACGATGAATTGGGAAACACAGGTTTGAAAACGGGATTCTGGACGGAGGAATTGGCAGCCCCATATTATCAGTTAGCCGATAACGGCGTTGAAATTACCCTGGCATCGCCCAAAGGAGGGCTTCCGCCGATTGATCCTAAAAGTGAAGATCCGTCTGCCCAGACCGATGCGACCCGCAGAATGGATAATGATCCGGTTTTAAAGGAGAAACTTAACAATACACATCTTTTATCAGAAGTAAAAAGCGAGGATTTCGATGCGGTATTTTACCCCGGCGGACACGGGCCTCTCTGGGATTTGGCTGAAGATACCGTTTCCCGCCAGCTGATTGTTGATTTTTATACTTCCGGCAAACCTGTAGCATTTGTGTGCCATGCACCCGGCGTTTTGAAAGATGTTAAAATTGACGGTGAATATCTGGTAAAAGGTAAAAACGTTACGGGCTTTACCAATACGGAAGAAGATGCCGTACAGCTGACCGATATCGTTCCTTTCCTGGTGGAAGATATGCTGAAAGCAAACGGTGGAAACTACAGCAAAATAGAAGACTGGAGTCCTTATGCCATAGTAGACGGAAAGTTAATTACAGGGCAAAACCCTGCTTCATCTGAAAAAGTTGCTGAAGAGCTACTGAAGATGATCTAAAACCGATTTTCATCTTATATAAATTCCCGGAAACTGAAAGCTTCCGGGAATTTTAGTGTTAAATAGTATGGATTCAGATATTGTAGTGGAATTTTGTATCTGATATTTACTTGCAGCAGATCCTGCATTTATGAAAATGATATCGGTAAAATGATTACCCTTCTTATGCAGTGGGCATCATTAAAGTCTGCTATTTTTCAACCTTTATGATTTATAGGAATATTTACGGAACCGGTAATTATAATGCAATAGTATTGAAAATTAATCATACATCAGGCTGTTGTTTATGCGCAGGAAATATCATCAGAATGTCTAGGCCTTCAATATTTTATTCAGCCTGTTTCAAAAACTATTTCTATCTTTAAATGTATATAGTGTGCACATGAAAACGACGGTTATTATAGGAAAAACGTACTTTTAACTCTTCTATACCTTACATGTATTTATACTTTCTTCCATAGGGATTAAAGTATTGGCATACTTAATCTTTACCGGTTTTTTAACCGCCTAAAAACCAGTTAAAACATTTTCGGAATCCTCAAAAAAAGAGCATGATAATTACAAACCACTCATCTGTAAAGTAAAGCCAGATAAGAACAGTAAACTTTACCGGAATTCACACTTTTCTCCGGATGTTGTCCGGCATTTCTTCGGTGTTTCTTCGGAAAAAAGATGTTTTTTCCGAAGAAACACCGAAGGACTATCGAAGAAGTACCGAAGAAAAGGGGAGGGAACCCTGCCAAAACCTGCCAAAACCGGACAATAGCAGACACAGCTTTCCCGGGTATCTGAAAACAGGGAATTCTCTGGTACCTTCGTTCCGTTAACCCATAAAAACATAACAATATGGCAAGAATCACAAAAGGAATCTTCGGGGGATTCTCAGGAAAAGCAGGAATGGTTGTAGGCCCAATAGGTGAAGTTGAGGTTCGTCATCGGTTTTCTCCAGCGCTTAAAACATTCAAAAAGACGTTTCGGTTCAAGAATCAAATGTTTTATATGGATTATATATTCAGTTGGGAAAATGTAGTTTTTAGAAAATCAATAAAACACGACACGTTCTGTCGCATTGCAGGAATACCTTTGCCGCAGAAAGTTTACGGGAAAAATTAAACAGAATAATATTAACTCTTAAAGCTAATCATATTCACGTAAAATTGATATGGATTATCTTTTTATCGTGAATTAAAAAGAATACTTTTGCAGGAATTATAAAAAAATAATAATTAAAATACTAAGGACATGAAAAGACTCTACATGAGCGCACTCACCGTGTGTGTGGTACTTGGCATTTCGGCCCAGGAAGTGGTATG
>Ga0265798_10000624_pt1 | contig 57923 bp, 47 predicted proteins | sample P3T30metagenome_FD_192430 | JGI IMG/M metagenome (GOLD analysis project Ga0265798, IMG submission 192430) | Plant litter microbial communities from East Loma Ridge, Irvine, California - P3 T30 | ecosystem: Environmental > Terrestrial > Plant litter > Unclassified | place: USA: California... | reverse complement strand
GCGAAGGCCTTGCGCGCGCGGCTCGCGGCGAATTCGGTCATGCATTTGTCGAGCGCGGCGGTGCGGTCCGAATGGCACGCCTCGCCGCACGCGGTCACCATGATCGGCGCGGCTGGCGCACTGCGTTCGTCGACCCCGACGCAATAGAGGTTGGGCATCCCGAACTGGTCGGTCGCGAACTTGGGCATCGCGCGGATCCCCGCCGCATCGAACCGTTCTAGGATCGCGGTGGTGGAGGGCGCGAGGCTCGTGTCGAGATCGAGCATCACCCCGCGGTCGAGCGCGCGGAACAGCAGTCCGTTGCCGTCGCGCTGGAGGATCTCGCACAGCCCGTGCCCGATCGCCCAGTCGAGATCGGGGCCGGCGCCCATTCCGTTCGAGATGATCGTCGTGAACGCGCGATAGCCGGGGGTCAGTTCCTTGGACGAATAGGCCGCGAGGTCGATCGGCACGAGCACGCTCGATCCGTCTGCCCAACGTTTGGCCTCGACCCATTCGAGCACCGTCGCATGATCGACCGGCGATCCAGCTGGGAGGCACAGAGTCAGCGGATCGGCCACCGCGCGCGTTCCAAAGGTACGCAGCAGATCTGCATAGCTCGCCCGCGTCTTGCCGCGCGCGCCGAGCGTCAGCGTCGGCCACACCATCTCGGCAATCTCGCCCAGCCCGCCGAGCACCGCCGCTTCGTCGGTCGCGCCATAGCCGACGCCGTAGGGCATGATCCCATGGAGCGCGGGATCCTCCGGGAACAGCGCGACGACCCACACCGGAAGCCCGAGCCGGTCGAGCAGGTGGATCGGGAAGGCGACGACATCGCCCTTGGGGAACGCATCGAGATACGCGTGCGCGGCGGGGCCGAGATCGGCGGGGAGGCCGGTCCTCACAGCGCGAGCTTCCGCACGCCGGGGGCCCGCGCGAGTCCGTCGTCTAGCGCGGCGAGCGTCACCGCGCGATTGACCTCGGGGGCATATTCGAACGGGGTCAGCACCGCGTCGAAATCGAGCGGCGCGATGACGTCGCGATAGCGGCGGAGTTCGGCGTGAGTCAGCGGGATATCCTTGTGAAACGCCTTGTGGCTCGAAATCGCGTGCGACCGGCCGGCGGGGTCCTGATCGATCTTGAACATGTCGCCGCAGAACAGTCGGCGTCCCGGCGCATCGTGGAGCGCGGCCTGCCCCTCATAATGTCCGCCGACGTGATGCAGCGTGTAGCCCGGTGCGAGTTCGAACGTGTCGTCGAACGGCATGGTGACGCGGAACGCCTTGGTCAGCTGCAGATCGTCGCGCTGGATCGCGACTATCTCCGGTTCAAACCGGCGCTGAAGCTGGAACAGCGCGCCATAGCCGTGCGCATGGCTCGCCGCGAGGAACGCGATCCCGCCGAGCGCTTCGATCTGCTCGAGCATCGCGTCCGAATAATAAGGTGCTGCCTCGAACGCGATGTTGCCGCCGTCGCGGACGATCAGCCAGCCGGTCCCGCCGAGCCCGAGCGCGGGGGTGGTGGTGAACGCCCACAGGCCGGGTGCGACTTCGCGCGCGGCACCGTCATGCGTCGCGGCGACGTCGGACTCGGGGAGGAAGCGCCAGCCGTCCTCGGGCAGGTCGTTGCGGACATCGGTGCAGACCGGGCAATCAGGCGGCGCGAAATGGCGCTGCCAGAATCCGCAATTGGCGCAGGCGAACCAGCTCAAAGGCATGATCGTGCTTCCTGATAGGCCCGGTCGAACAGGCGCATCAGCGCCAGATCGCGGGGCATCGAAAAATCGTGTGGCCCGCCGCGTGCCGCCGCCATGAACGCAGCAGCTTGCGCAGCGAAGGGCGAGGTCGCGGTGTCGAAGGCGAGCGGCGTCTGCGCGCCGGTGCTGCCGCATTGCTGTACCAGCGTGCCACCAGCGGTCTGCCCCATGGTGTCGGTCGCGATCAGCAGCCCGCGCTCGCCGAGGACCTCAAGCCGACGGCGCGGTAGGTTCTCGGCGCAATTATAGGCGACGTGGCTCTGGAACAGCACGCCCGAGGCCGAACGTGCGCTCAGCATCCCGCCATCATCGACCGCATAGGCATGAATCCTACGTTGCAGCGCGATCGACAGGTCGACCAGCGGCTCCCCCAGCAAGCGCTCGGCGAGATCGAGCCCGTGGAGCGCAAGATCGATCACCGCGCCGCCACCTGCACGGACCGGATCGGCGCGCCAATTGTCGTGCGCGCTGCCGTCCGGGGTCCAGTCGGGATCGACCCAGCAGGCGTAGAGGATGCGGATCGCGACCGGGCGACCGATTACATCGTCCGCGACCGCCTCCGCGATCCGGCGATGCGCGGGGTGATGGCGCTGGTCGAACGCAGTGCCGTAGAGCGGGCCGTCGGCCACCGCCGCCGCCATCGCTTCGCCCTGCTCGAGCGAAGCGGCGATCGGTTTCTCGCACAGCATCGGGATCCCCGCCGCCGCACACGCGCGGACGGGCGCGAGATGCGCATCGTTGGGCGTCGCGATGTAGACGAGGTCGCACAGGCCTGACGCCAGCATCGCCTCGGTCGTCTCGAACGCCGCGATTCCAAGCTGTTCCGCGCGGGCGCGCGAAGCGGGGGAGGGGTCGGCGATCGCAGTCACGACCCCGCCTGCCGCGGCAATCCCCGGCGCCATATAGTCGCGCGCGACCCAGCCGTAGCCGACAATGCCCCACCGCATCACCATCGCTCCGGCAAATCGAGAAGGCGGCGCAGGCGTACGTCATCGGCGACGAACGGGCGATCTCCGGAACGCATCGCCCAATAACATCCCCCGCCATATTCGGCACGGTAGCGCTCGGAAGGCCAGTGTACCGCGCCGTCCGCACCGAGCAGCGGATTGCGACGTAGCGTCGCCTCCGACGGCGGCAGCGCAAGGCCTTTCACCACCGGCCGGGGGGTGCCGGCACCTTCCACCAGCGACCAGGCCTCGACCGACGGGTCTGCCGTCCAGCCACTCGGGACTGCCGTCGTGCGGGTCATCAAAGCATCGAGCAGCGCGCGTTCGTCATAGACGTGCGCGTCCGGGAACAGCGCCGCCCAGCCCGCAGCCGACCGCGCGGGGCCCATCGCCCCCGCCGCATGGCCCGCATTGTGGAGGTGGCTGATCGCGAGCGTTCCGCCCGCCGTTCGCGCCGCGCGCAGCCGTGCGGCGACCCGTGGCTGATCGGGGAGGAAGTAGAAGGCGTCGTGACACATCACCAGATCGAACCGAGCGTCCGCAATCGGCCATGGTGCGGCGGCATCGAACACGACGTACCGCGCATCGGGTGCGACCCAATTCTTGGCCAGCCAGCATTTGGCGAAGACGACGTCCGCACCGAGGCACTCGGTCCCGCGCTGCGTAAGCTCGCGCAGGTAGTGGCCGATCCCGCACGCCAGTTCAAATGCGCTCCCCGGGGCGGAGCCGTGCGTTTCGAGCAACGCCAGCCCGGCGAGATAGGTCGGGTCGCTCCAGCGATAGGCGAAATAGTCCGCCACCGGGCCGAGTCGCAGCAGCGCCATCGCCTCGCGCAGCGACAGCGTGTCGCGCTCGCGGACGAGCCGTTTGAGTTCGGTCAGGTCGGTCGCGGGGCCGGTCCACCACGAATCCTGATCGGTCAGCAGCGCGACCAGCGCATCGTCAGGGCAGCCCGCATCAAGATGATCGAGCGCGACCGCTGCCAAGCCTTCACTGTCGACCCGCAGATAGGGGATGCCGTCGACCACCGGCCAGCGCTCTCCCGGCGCGGCGAGCGAATGCGGCGTGTCATGCGCCAGCGCGCGCCCCGTGATGGGCGAAACCAGCGGCATGTCGGGGAAGACCAATGCGGGCATCAGGCGAGCCCTGCGTCGGCGAGGATCCGGTCATGGAACGCCTTCACCGGGCCGTCATGGACCAGCCCGTAATCATCGAGCACGATGTCCATCGTCAGCCGCGCCGCGCGCAGATGCTGCTCGATTTCGAGCACGCGGTCGAGCACGTCGGCAACGTGGAACGCCCTGGCTTCCGGCGTGACGTCGCCGCCGATTGGCGCGAGCGCTGCCATCACGACCGGCGCGAGATCGGGCGCGGTCGCCGTGAGTTCATCGACGCACGCCTGACGCGTGGTCGCGATCGCGGTGTCGAGCCGGTCGCCGAGCAGCATCTCGCCCGAATAACCGCTGTCTGGCATGTCGGCATTGTGGAAGTGGTGCGCCATGCCCGCGAGGAACACCGCGACCGGGTCCGCACCGTGCCACGGACTGGCGAGCACACCGTAGACCGCGACCATCAGACAATGCTCGGCGTGATTCTCTGCGGGCTGCAACAGGATGCGCGGTTGCCCGGGGCAGGTGACGCCCGCGCGCGGTTGCCGCGCCAGCTTGCCGACGAAGCCCGGCACCGGACCAGGGGCGGGGCGTCCCTGCGCGAGCGCCGCGCGCAGCCGCTGCGCCAGAGCGGGGTCGAGGTCGCGGGTCACTTCGTCGAACGCACGTTCGAGCACCTTCACCGCATCGTCGCCAAGCCCGAGCGCGGTCAGCGTCGCGAGATCGAGATCCCCCAGCCGCGCCGATACCAGCGCCGCGCCGACGACCTGCGCCATCACCGCGGCGGGGTCATCGCCACGCACCAGTGCCGCCCAGCCCAGCCCAAACAGCCGCTCCGCAATCGAGCCTATGGCCTGCGCCGAAAAGACCCGCTTGAGATCGCCCAACTCACGCAGGAACGGCAAAGCAGCGGGGGTCAGCCCGGCGGAAGGCACAAGTGCCTCCGCCGCGCCGGACAGGGACGTTTGGCTCACGCGGTCTTGCCGTCGAGCCAGTGATCGAGGATCGCCTGCTGCTCGGGGACGGCGTGGACCGGCTTGCGCCCGCCGCTCGTCTGCGGAAGCTTGAAGAACAGCCCCATCTGGTCCTGCACGCCGCCTTCGCCGCGTTGTTGCGCGAGATCTAGGCAACGCGCGATCTCGATCGCCAGCGGCGCGGCGAGGATCGAGTCCTTACACAGGAAATTGAGCTTAAGCTGCATCTTCTGGCCCATGAAGCCGGTCAGATCGATGTTGTCCCATGCTTCCTTGTCGTCGCCGCGCGGGCGATAATAATGGATCATGATGATGTGATCCTCGACCGGATAGCCGAGGATGTCGTTGAGCACGCTCCCCTTAGTGCCGAGCTTCGACGCCAGTGACTTGGGATCGTCGAGCGCAAGGCCGTCCGAATTGCCGAGGATGTTGGTCGAGAACCAGCCATCGACATGGAGCGCCCGGTCGCGCAGCGCTGGCGCGATTACCGTCTTCATGAAGGTCTGGCCGGTCTTGCCGTCCTTGCCCGCGACGGGGACGTTGCGCTCAGCTGCGAACTCGGCGAGCGGCGCGATGTCGGCTGCGACCGAGGGCGTGAAATTGGCATAGGGCGTGCCCGAATCGATCGCGGCATAGGCGTAGAGCATCGCCGGGCTGATCGCGGCGTCGTCCTCGTCGAGCCCGAGTTCGAACGCTTCGCGCGACTGGAGCGCGGCATCGTCGGTATGTGGCACGCGCTCTGTCGAGGCGAGGTTGACGACGACGACACGATCCAGCCCCTTTTCCGCGCAGAAGCGACGCAAATCGGACTGGATCTGCTGGATTGCGGCGCGGTGACCGCTCTCAAGCTTGTTGGTACCGTCGATATTGGCGCAATATCCGGTGCTGCCTGCGGCCTTCCACGGGCGCATGGTGTTGAGCGCGGCGGCCCCGTCAGCGAGTTCCTTGTCGCCGATCACGCCGTGCCGCAGTGCGCAGGCGCCGAGCGAGTCCTCGGTCAGATCCCATCCGCCGAATTCGAGATCGCGGTATGCGACCATGCCGGCCACGTCGCGATCGGCGAGGGGAAGCCCGTTAAGGCTGTTCGACCCTGCCTTGATCATTTCGATACCCGCGATCGCGGTGGTGGCGACCGCGCCACCCACGCCTACGATCGCCACGCCAAGCCGTTCTGCCATGTCTGAATTCCTACCTCGGCCCATCGCGGGCCTGACGACCGTTAACCAGCTGGTAGGGATGGACTTCGTAGATTCGGAATGGCGGCGCGAAAAAGCCGTGCCGGCAGTTACATATGTTCCCGGATGCGCGGTTCGGGATGATCCATGTCACCGCGCGCGCCAACGGGCGGCAGCCAGTCGGTCGCGACCTCGCCGTGGCGGTCGTGGAAATCGACCAGTTCGGCCAACCGGTCGACGTCGTTGATCCGGATCACGCGCGCGTTGCGCTCGACCAGCCCAGTTTCCTCGAGCGCTTTCAACGAGCGGCTGACATGCGTCTTGGTCAATCCGACCGCGTCGCCAAGATCCTGCTGGGTCAGCGGAAGCTCGAAGGTTGATCCGGCATGACCATCGACCACACGCAACCGCGACCGGATATCGAGCAGCAGCGTGGCAATACGCGTAAACCCGTCGGTCCGCCCGACCGAGGTCAGCCGGTCCGCCATCGCGACCTGTTCGGACGCCGCGACCGCGAACAGTAACGCGCCGAGCCGTGGATGATCGCGAAAAAGTCGCCCGAATGCGGCCTTGGGCATCTCGTAGAGCGTCGTGTCGCTCACCGCGCGCAACGTGGCGGCACTATAGCCCCAGGCGATCGAGAAGGTCGCAGTGATGTCCCCGACAAAATAGAAGCGCAGGATCTGTCGGCCGCCGTCCTTGAGCTTGACCGATCCGTGGAGCCAGCCGCTCGCGACGATATAGAGGCTGTCGCTGGCTTCGCCTTCATTGACCACCACTTCGCCTGCCCGGAAAGCGCGTTCACGCCGTTCCAGCCAGCGTAGCGCATCGCGTTCCGAGAAGGTCAGCGTGAGGTGCCGCGACAGGCGGGCTTCGAGAGGACTTTCAAGCATAAGGTGCCATCGACAAGCTGTTGAATGCCCCGCGTATCCCAGTTGCTCGACGGTTGAAAGCGCGCAACCTGTTGCACCACCGGGCGTGCGGGCGGGCCGCATTGCGCGGCAATGGCGTGCGCGGATGGGCGGACAGTCCATTACGTCGGCGCGGACATAGACGTCGGAGATCGACGCCGCGCGTGCTGCGCCTAAAGCGTGAGAGCATGTTTTACGATTGAGTAAGCGAAGCGTGCCAGAATGCGTTCGAACATTCGGGAAGGGTCAAACTTGCACCAGTTGGTCGTCGCTGCTGCCGTCGCATTCCCACTGGTTGCGGGCGCCCTGGTCGCCTGGATCGCTCAGATCGAGGGGAGGGGATAGGCGAGACCACCGCGTCACACTCCCGCGGCAACTATCCGCGATGTGTTCACGGGGCGGATGGTCGGTTGGTCGCTGAGAGACACGATCGTGCCTCGTCCAGCGACGCATGCTATGGTTTGCACACACTTTGGACAATTGGTCTGGATCGCGGTGACACTGCGTCAGGCAGTTTGGTCCAGATGGTATCTGTAGCCGTTTTGGCGTTGCCTTCCTCGCGGCCCGCTATGAAACCAGCGTCACGCATCACGGATCAGGACCAAGGTTTATCAGCATGACGATCAAGCTTGACGCAGTGCGGGTTGGCCGTGTGGCCCCGCTGGGGCCGCAGGGGGTGCCAAGCGGGTACATCAAACAGAGCAGCGTAGACCCCGTGTCGGTGTCGATGCTTGGTTTGATGGGCGACGAACAGGCCGACCTTTCGGTGCATGGCGGCCCCGACAAGGCCGTGTACGGGTATGCGGCAAGCCATTATGCTCTTTGGCGCAGCGAAATCCCCGCGCATGCCGACTTGCTCGTCCCTGGCGGAATGGGGGAGAACCTGACGATTACGGGCATCGACGAGGCAGATCTGCGCGTCGGCGATGTGCACCGGATCGGCACGGTAACGATGCAGGTCTGCCAGCCGCGCCAGCCGTGCTTCAAACTGGCGGCTTACTTTAACGATCCCAAGATGCTACGCGCGTTTGTTCGAAGTAGTCGTTCCGGGTGGTACTACCGCGTGCTCGAGGCGGGCAAGCTGTGCGCGGGTGACGACGTCCATCTGCTCGATCGTCCGCAAGCATTTTCCTTCGCCCGCCTGGTTGCAATCGTGAACGGTGCTACGGCCACTCCGGCGGAGATAGCCGACCTGTCGCGGATGCCGGAATTGGCGTTGTCCCTGAGGGAGGGCTTTCTTGGTTCGGATCGTTATCGATGATGCCGCTCGCTGAGAACGAGCTGCCCTTCGGGATTTAAACCGCCTGTCGGAAGGATGGCTGGAGTGCCCTAGGACGACGGCGTACGCCCGCGCCGATCAAGCCAAACCCAAGGATCATCATCGTCCAGGTCGCCGGTTCGGGCACTGCGCCGGTATAAGCGAGTTTGACGAGATACGACTGGTTGGGACCGTCGCCATCGTCGCTGACCAGGTAGATATTTCCTGATTCATCAAGGGTCATGCCCTCGAACTTGCCACCCTCATTCGCGGGGTCAACCAGCGAGCGAAAGCTGGAGAGATCGTAGCTGCTGACGACGGACCCGCTCTGGGTTACCTCGAGCAGCTTGAACGATCGCCCGCTGAGGATCAGCAGATTGTCACCGAAGGCGGTCGCTCCAAACACGCCGTTTGAGAGAACTGCGATGTCGGACAAACGGTCCAACCCAAGCGATGCCGGATTGAACAGCGTCGTGACGTTGGCGGTTTCGCTGCCGAAGTCGACACCTGTGATCTTATAGATCGTCTGCGCAGACGTTTCTTTCACGCCGAAATAGTCGCCCGTAACGCGATTATAGGCGATGCCTTCCAGGCCGCTGTTACCTGCGTTGGGACCTACGCTGACAGTGGGTGCGTCTGGGTAGGCGGTGTAGCTGCGCGTGCCGCCCACCGAACCGATCTCACTGATCCGCGCGATGTCCTGATACCGCTCCTCGGCAACGACATATTGGCCGTTACCGACGTAGGTCAGACCCTCCGGATCGCACTGAGCGTTGCCGAGCGAAAGGCAGCCTGAAAGCGAAATGGTCGCAGTCTTGTTGCCGTTCAGATCGTATTCGCCCCAGATGCTGCGACCGTTGCTGTCTTCCTCGTCGTTGGTGACCATCAGCGTCCGCGTGTCCCAATTGTAGGCGACCGCACTGGCTTCCTTGGTGTCGATCGCCTTTGCGTAGCTGACGGCATAATTGCCGAGCAGGTTGGCGGCGTGCGCTGGGGCGACGGACGCGACGAGCATGGCGACGCTCGCGCTGAGAAACTTGGTTTTCATAGCCACCCCGGTATCGAATTACGGCCCAACACCCTTTCGGCGAAGGGGATGACGCAGCCTTCGCTGCACACCGTGACATGCGAATTACAATATGGTTAACAACCATAATTTAGGGGTATTGCACGCGGCTCGATTTGCCCGCTGGTATCGGTGGCCCCGGTCCGCACCGGAGCCACGCAGCGACGCGTCGCCCTTATCCGGCGATGGTGAAGACCGAGCCGGAATCGACCCGCAACCCCGCCCCGTTGATGAAACTGGCCCGTTCCGAGCACAGAAACGCGACGGCGGACGCCACTTCCTCGGCACGTCCGCGCCGTTTCAGCACCATTCCCGGCCGTTCTTCCTCCAGAAAACTCGCGATTGCCGCATCGAAACTCTCACCGCGTTCCTCGGCGCGCTTGCGCATCATCGTGTCGGTCATCGGGGTCGCGATGAAGGCAGGGGACACGGTGTTCACAAGCACGTTGTCGCCGCCGTAAGCCTTGGACAGACCTTTCGCGAGACTGAGGATCCCCGCCTTCGATGCGCAATAGGCGAGCTCGTCGACATAGGGCTGGACCGCATCCTCCGAGGCGAACAGCACGATCCGGCCCCAACCGCCCTGCCGCATCGCCGGGATCGCCTCGCGGCACATCCGCACCGCACCCATCAGGTTGATGTCGAGCGTCTGCTGCCAGCCTGCGTCGTCGACCTCGAGGAAATCGCCCGTCGCGCCGGTCACGCCCGCGGCATTGACGTAGATGTCCGGGTTGCCGAGCCGCTCGCGAACCTCCGCCCAGATCGCGCGCACGTCGTCCGGCTTGGTCACGTCGCCGGTGACGGCGACAACCTCGCCGAGCGGCGACAATTCCGCGAGAGCCGCGTCCAGCGTGCCGCCGGGCTGATCGGTGATCGCGACGCGAACCCCGGCTTCCAGCAGCAGCCGCGCGGTTTCCTTGCCCATCCCGGAATCCGCGCCACTGATCAGCGCGATACGGTCCTTGATACCCAGATCCATGACATACTCCTTAGTGATGCGATGCGAGAAAACGGTCGGCGGTGCGTAGTGACAGCGCCATGGTCGTGAGCGCCGGGTTGGCCGCCAGCGCGCTGGGGAAGATGGAATTGTCGCAGACGCGCAGGTTGGGCACATCGAAGCTGCGCCCGTCCGGATCGACCACCGCCGCGTCGCCGTCATGCCCCATCCGGCACGTGCCGATCGTATGCGCCGAACGATCGACCGCGATGATGTCGTGCGCGCCCGCCGCCTGCCAGATCTCCGTCAGCGTGCGCCGCGCGTGGCGATCGATCGCCTGTTCGTTGGCGTGATAGCTGAAGTCGATCCGCGCCTTGCGATGGCCGAAGGCGTCGGTCTCGTCCGCCAGCGTCAGCAGGTTGTTGGCATGGGGCAGGCATTCGCCGTTGATCCCGATCCCCGCCATCCGGTTGTACTGGCGCAGGGTGGATTGAAGCCGCTCCCCCCACATCCCCGCGCCGCGCGCAAGCCCGGTGGCGAGATTGACCGGGAGCACGCCGAGGCTCTGGATCAGATACCCGCCTGCACAGCCTGCATCCCCCGGGCGCATCATGTCCTCGCTGATGAGCGACGAGGGATAGCCGCGGTTCATCCGCATGTCGGCGTCGAACCGACCCCAGATTTGTGTCGCGACATGCGCCATGAAGTTGCGACCGACCTGACCGCTCGAATTGGCGATCCCGAGGTTGAGCAGCAGGCGCGGCGTTTCGATCCCGCCGGCGCACAGGAACACCGCGCCACACCGCTGGCGATGCTCTCGCCCGTCGCCCTGATAGACGACGGCCGTAATCCGCCCCGCGCTGTCGAACTCGAACGATAGCACACGGCAGTTGGCGCGGATCTCGGCCCCATGTGCTGCGGCGAGCGGCAGGTACGTCGTATCCATGCTCGTCTTGGACGCGTTGCGGCATCCCTGGTGGCAGGCGCCGCAATTGACGCACGCTTGCCGCTGTCCCCAATGCGGCTGGTCGCGATCGCGCGAGACCAGCGCGGCGGGCGCATCGGTCGCGGTGATCCCGACCGCCGCACAGCCCCGCGCCATCGCATCGGCCGACGCGTTGCGCACGACCGGCGGATAGGCGTAGCGGCGGCCTGCGTCCCACGGATAGTGGGCTGGCCCCGACACGCCGGTGAACTGCTCGACCTCCTCAATGTAACGGACCAGTTCGGCATGATCGATCGGCCAATCGGCCCCTTCGCCGGTCAGCGTCTTGAGCTGCAGGTCGCGCGGATCGGGGCGGGGGCAGAACGCGCCCCAGTGGAGCGTCGACCCACCCACGCCCATGCCCGAATTGTTCGAGCCGAACGCGGTCGGCGTCTCCCCGCCGCTCAGCCGTTCCTCCATCCAGTAGATGTCGGCTGCGGTCTCGTCGGGAACGTGGTCGTCGGGGCGAAACGCGCGTCCCGCCTCCAGCGCAACGACGGACAGGCCAGCCTGCGCGAGCCGGGCGGTGAGCGGGGCGCCGCCTGCACCCGTCCCGATAACGACGGCGTCGACGCTGTCCGTGGCCGCGTAACGCGGCGCCTTCACGACCGGTCCCCCGGGCGATCCTGCCACGCTTCGGGATCGTCGGCACGGGTGTTGGTATAGCCCTGCTTGCGGCGACCATCGCCGCCGACGGCGAACCCGTCATAGCCGATCACCGCCATCGTCGCGGGCTGCGCCATCCACGTCCGGACGATCTCCGCGCGAACGTCCTCGAACCACAGTGTCATCTGCTCGGGCGACAGGTGCGCGGGGTCGTCCGCGATGCCGGCCGCTCCGCTGGCGATCCGGTCCAGCCAGTCGCCTTGCCCATTGCGATCGAGCGCGGTGAAACCGCCGCTCAGCGCGTCCAGCGTCGCGAGCCCGCGACGCCATGCCTCGGCATCGGACGGCAAGGCGGCAAAGCGCCAGCCGTCGCCTACGCCGTGCGCGATGCTGTCCAGGATACGGGCTGCGAGGTCGGGATCGGCCCCGCAATCGGGCAGGACATGCGCGATCAGCGTCGCGACGGCAGCATGCTGGTCCTGTGTCCACGCGTCGGTTGCAGGGGACGGGGGGCGCATTCTGTCCAGCATCGCCGCGCGCGTCCGCGCGCTGACGCGATCGGACCCGAGGATCCGGGCAAAGTCTGCGGGCAGCATCGCGCCGGCCACGGCGGCTGCATGCTCGGCGATCAACGCGGCGAGCGCCTCCGGTTGCTCATAGGGGATGAGGTGCGCCGCATCATCGACGACGCGAACGTCGGCGGTGCTGTAATGCGGGAGATTGTGCCGACGCTGCGCATCCTCGTTCAGGTCCCCGTCCTCGGCGCCTGCGATGATCATTGCGGGGATGGGGATCTGTCCCGCATCGGCGCTCCAGTCCTCGCGACTGCCGCGCTCGAGCCAGCCGCGCCAGGCTTCCCCGCTCGATCGCAGTACATCGCGGATCGCGCTTTCACGCAGCGCATCGGGGAGCGGCGTGGCGGTATTGGCATCGACGAAGGTGGCGGCATTGTCGCGCGAAGGCGGGCCATCGGCACACCAGCCGATCATCTCGGCGCGGCGATCCTCGTCCATCGGCTCGGGGGCGGGGGGCGACGCCGTGACGAGCACGACACCCAGAACCCCCGACAGGCCCACCTCGCCCGCACTGGCGCGCGCCGCCACCAGCGTGACGATCTTGCCGCCCATGCTGTGGCCGACGAGCATGCAGGCGGTCAGCGCGCGCGCGCGGATTTCATCCGCCAGCCAGTCCGCCATCGCGGCGACGTCGGCATAGCCGGCACCCGCCGCGGCGCCGAACCCGGGCAGATCGAGAGCGACGCAATCATGCTCGGGCAAGCGGTCGGTGACGAGCGCCCATTCGCCCGCGCTGGCGCCAAGCGCATGGAGGAAAACCAGCGTCGGTACTGTCATGCGATTTCACTCATTGGGGTTCCTGCCGGACGTTGCAAAGCCCGGTCCGTTCCGCGCGAACGGCGCCAGGATGCAATAAACCGGGTTCGCGTATCGGATGGTCGTCAGCGCACCCCGGATCAGACCGCGAGGCCATGCGTCTCGACATGCGCGGCGATGTCGCCCGCGGTTGTCCACCAGATGCGTGGATCGTCCGTCTCGCGCAGTTCGGTCAGCCCGCGCGCCAGGGCGGGAACGCGGTGTGCCTGTCCCATGATGTAGGGGTGCAGCGCGATGCCGAGGACCAGCGGACGCCGGTCGCATTCGGACAGCAGCTGTTCCACCCCCGCGCGGATCATCGACGCGAAGGTCTCCGTTTCCTGCTTGCGCGCGATGATCGCGGGCAGGTCATTGATCTCCTGCGAATACGGAACGGACAGCAGCCCGCCATGCGCGGTTGCGAGCCGGGTCGGCTGGTCGTCATGCGCCCAGTCGAGGACATAGCGATAGCCGTTGGCGGCGAGCAGGTCCGGCGTGTCGTGGCTTTCCGAGATCCACGGGCCAAGCCAGCCAGTGGGGCGCACGCCGAGCGCCGCCAGCCGCTCGGTCACGTCGGTGATCAGATGCTTCTCGCGGGAACGGGACAGCGCGCCTTGCGCCTTTGCGTTGCTGCCGCCGTGCGCCGCAATCTCGTCGCCGCGGTCGCGGCACGCCTCGGCCAGCCCAGGGCAGCGGTCCAGCACGTCGGCGTTGAGCAGCGCGGTCGTGCGCAGTTCCAGCCGGTCGAACAGGTCGAACAGTCGCCACACCCCGACACGATTGCCATAGTCGCGCCAGGCGTAGTTCATCACGTCGGGCTCGGTCTGTGCGGGCGCCAGTTCCGGCCCGAGCCCGCTCTGGAAATCAAACACCTCGTGGTTGACGCCGAGGTAGATGGCGAGGCGGCGGCCCTCGGGCCAGTCATAGTCGGGACGTCCGATGATCGGGCGATAGGCGTAGCGGTCGTGCGTCAATGTTCTCATTCCGCCGCAACGCACGAACGGACCGATTGCCTCCGCTCTGCCCGGAACCGTACCGAAACATCGCGGCGGGTTGCGGTGTTTAGGTACCGACCCTGCAGGAGCTGCGCCATGTCCTATCTCCCCTATCGCGACGCCATCGAGAGGTCCGAACCGGACGAGCAGGAAAGCATCGACGGTATCATCCAGGGCATGACCCAGGAAAGCCAGACGGTCGAGCAGCGCGACGGCCATGCGGTCCGCGCAAGCCATGCCAAGAGCACCGCGTGCGTCATCGGCGAGATGGTCGTGGCGGCCGATCTGCCGCCCGAACTGGCGCAGGGGCTGTTCGCCACCCCCGGGACGTTCGACGTCGCGGTGCGCTTTGCGCAGGGGCCGGGCGAGAAGCTCGGCGATCGGGTCTCGACGCATCGCGGCATGGCGATCAAGGTGTTCGGGGCGAAGGGTGACACTCTGCCGGGACATGATGCGCAGACGCAGGACTTCGTGCTGGCAAGCGGTACGACCTTCCCGGCAGGGACCGCGGCGGGGTTCCTGAGCCAGGCCAAGAAGATCGGCACGACCGTGCCGATGCCGGAAGGCGTCAAGAGCGCGGTCGCATCGGTTGCGCGCAACATCAACACGGTGCTCAACGCGGTCACCGGTGGCCCCAATCCGACGCTCGATTTCTACGGCCACCCGTTCAGCCATCCGCTGTCCGAGCCGTATTTCAGCCAATGCCCGATCCGCTACGGCGACTATGTCGCAAAGCTTGGCGCGTTCCCGGTGGCGGCCAAGCAGCGTGCGCTCGCGGACTGGCGGCTGGATCCGCACCAGGACGAAGATGGCTTCCGCCATGCGGCGATCGACTATTTCGACAGCGACGATGCGGTGTTCGAGTTGCGCGCGCAGCTTTGGGCCAATGCCGACACCCAGCCGATCGAGGACACGTCGGTCGAATGGCCGGTCGAGGACAGTGACTATCGCACGATCGCGACGATCCGCCTGCCACGCCAGGACGCCTATGGCGCGGATCGCGTGCACTATTTCGACGAGGTGATGACCTTCCGCCCGGCGCATAGCATGGCTGCGCATCGCCCGCTTGGCGGCGTGATGCGGGCGCGGATGCAGGTGTACCGTGCGCTCAGCGATTTTCGTCACCGCGAGACCGGCATCGCCGCCGTCAACACCGCGAAGGTCACCGATATTCCGGCCTGACCCCGCGGAACCCGAGTTCGCCAAATTCAAGGCCGCGGTCGTATAGGCGGGGGGCAAGATCGCGGTGATCTGCCATGCGCCGTGGACGTTGATCGAGGCTGATCCCTTGCGGGCGATAACGGTTGCCGCAAGTGCCACTGTGCACGGTGTAGCGAGCGGTCCCAATCCTTCTGCCGCACGCACTGGCATAGCCCCGGTGCGTCCTGATTGGGGTTCGGCGCCGACTCACGCCCATATCCATATCAAACGCGAGGCATCACGCGCAGCCGGTCCGGTTTGAGGGCTGGTCCTGCGGCGAACCTTGACGCGCAGGCTCGCTGGCCGAACGGCGATGTCACGGCAAAATGGCCAAATTCATCAATTTGACTGACCAATTCATCAAACGTCGTTGACACGTTGGTCAGATATGTGAAATTGACTTATTAAAGAACGAGGCCGGATCGGTCCATCTAGGGAGGGATAATTCTCCCTGCGACCGGTCTCGTCAAAACAGGGGGGGGACTATCGTTATGGGCGTATCCATCATGTCGAGCCGCGTGCGTATCGCGGCATTGCTGGGGGCCACCATGCTGGCCGGTGTTCCGGCCTTTGCCCAGACCGCGCCCACGCCAGCACCTTCGCAGCTGGACACGCCGACCCCGACCGTCGCGACGCCCGCCAATCCCGATCAGTCGACCGCGGCGGAGCCCGGCGTGCCGCAGGATACCGCGTCGTCCACCGATGGCGACATCGTTGTAACCGGCTTCCGGCAAAGCTATGCCAACGCCATCGCGTCGAAGCGGTCGCAGGTCGGGATTACCGACGGTATCTCCTCCGACGGGCTGGGCCGCTTCCCCGACCTGAACGTGGGGGAGGCGCTGCAGCGTGTCCCCGGCGTCCAGATCAATCGCGAGGCGGAAGGGCGCAACGCGACGATCAACCTGCGCGGCTTGCCGGGCGAATATGCGCGGTTGACCGTCAACGGCGTCGCCTTCGCAGAGCCGATCCTGAGCGATGCCGCCCCGCTTGGGGCCTTCAACTCCGATATCTTCAGCGGCATCGTCATCGACAAGAGCCCGCTTTCAAACGCCCAGTCGGGCGGTCTGAGCGGCAACGTCGATCTCCAGATCGCGCCCGCGCTAGGCCGCAAAGACGGCGGATCGCTCAAGTTCGCGTACGAATATAACGAACTGGGCAACAAGAAGTCACCCGCCGCCACGGCAAGCTACAACCATCACTTCAGCGACGACTTCGCCGTATTCGGCGTGATCGCGTACAAGCGGGAAAACTTCCGCCGCGATTCGCTGCTGTTCAACAGTTATCTGACCGCGACCCCCGCACAGGCGCAGGCCAATGCCGCGACCCTTGGTGCCTACTATCCGACCTCCGCGGCATGCCCGTCGTGCACGGGGGCAACGAGTACTGGGGGCGTGCTCTACAATTCGCAGCTTCGCCAGTACACGCGCCTGAACGAAGGCGACCTGTATAGCGGCGCCGCCGGGGCGGAGTATCGCCTGTCGGACCAGGCCAAGATCGGTGTCACCGGCTTCTACACCGATCGTAACCTGCCAAAGACGCGGCAATATCTGCTCATCACGTCGCAGACCGCCGCCAGCGCGATCACCGCGCTCAGCGCCCCGGTGCGGCAAGAAGACGGTCGCTACGTCCTGAACGATTTTGATTATTCCAACGCCGACGTGGTGTCGTCCTCGCGCGACAATGCGCAGCATCAGAAGGCGTGGGGCGTCAACCTCAACGGTGAATGGAAGAACGACGACTGGCGGGTGAACGCGATTGGTACGATCTCCAAGGCGTCCAACAACTCGGTAGAGGTCGGGCTCGATGCGGAAACGCTTCAGACCGCCGCGGGCAACGGCATCAACGGGACGCTGCATAGCGGGGCCGGCAATCTGGACGATTTCTCCTTCTCCCTGAATCCCAATCCGTCGGTCAGCTTCGCCGGCATTCCGAACGGGGTCTGGGGCGGCGTGTCCGCCGGCCTGCCACAGGCCTATCTGAACGGGGCGACGCTGGCGACCAGCACCAACCGCTTCAACTTCCAGGGGTCGCAATCCTACGCCTTCAACGACCTGTTTGCCGGCCAGTTTGACGTCGAGCGCAAGCTGGAGGGCTTCATCACCGGGATCCAGGTCGGCGCCCGCTACGAGCATAACAAGTTCACGTCGCGCGGCTACCGCATCATGGCCTTCGGCCTGCCGGTGCAGAACATCACGAACGCGATGTTGACCCAGAATCCGGTCGCCGACGATTTCTTCGCCGGCAACGGCGGCAGCCCGACGAAGAACTGGCAATCCATCGACCTCGATGCGATCCTGCCTGCGTTAAAGCCGGTGCAGACCTATCCAGGGGGCGAATTGTCGCCAACGGGGTACAACATCTTCTATTCCGACAACAGTTATCAGCTGTACAACTTCACCAACCAGAACAACCTGGCGATTGGCTACGGACAGGTGAAGTATGAATTCCAGCTGGGCGGCGTCACCATCCGCGGCAATGGCGGCCTGCGCTTCGAGCATACCGACAACAAGATCCAGACGCTCAACCGGGTGACGCTGACCGGCGTCATCGGCACGCCGAGCGATTTCCGGACGCTTACCAACACGAACAAGTACGACAAATGGCTGCCGTCGTTCATCGCGGTCGCCGACATCACCGACAAGCTGATCGTCCGCGGTGCATTCTACCGGACGTATGTACGGCCGCAGCCGCGCCAATTCTATCCGACCACGGTGGTCAGTGCGCCGAACAACGGCGTCTATACGCTGACGTTGGGCAATTCCAGTTTGAAGCCGTATGACTCGACCTCGTTCGATATTTCCGCCGAATGGTACAACCGCCCGAACAGCCTGGTGTCGATTGCGGCGTTCCAGAAGCGGATCACCGGCCTGATCGCGACGATCACCGATCCGCGGCAGCTCTGCCCGTCGGACGGCTCGCCTTATGGCCTGGGTACGTTGACGATCAACGGGGATCGTTGCGAAAGCAGCCTGACCTTCACGGCAGGCGGCGTGACCCAGCCGTACCTCGTCGCGGCATCCGGTTTCGTCAATCGAAGCAATCCGATCACCGTTCGCGGCGTCGAGGCGAACGTGCAGCAATCGTTCGACTTCCTGCCGGGTATCCTGCGCAACCTCGGCGGCGGGGCGAACTATGCCTACACCACGATCAGCGGCACCACCAATTCAGGGGCCGACGCGACGCTGCCTGGCGTGTCCAAGCACAACGTCAACGTCATCGGTTATTACGAGACGCCCCGTTTCGGTATCCGCACCGTCTACAACTGGCGCAGCAGCTACGATCTGGCGTCGGCGGGTACCTTTACCGGTGCCGCGCGCAAGGTGCGCTCGCGTGGTCAGGTCGACATGTCGGCGTCCTACAACCTGACGGACCGGTTTTCGCTGTCGGTTGACGCGTTCAACCTGACCAACGCAAACCGCTACGAATATGAGAACCAGCAGAGCCTGCCGCGCCGGTTCGACTATGACGGGCGGACCTACACGGCGACGCTGCGCGCTACCTTCTGACCGGGGGGCACGGCGCTCCCCCGGCTGTCTTATAACGCTCTCCTCCTGCAGCCGGCCGGTCCGAAAGGTCCGGCCGGCATTTTTCGTGGAGTGTCCGCAGCTGCGCTGCGTCTTCGGTGTGGGAAAACGCGGGTTCGACAAGCAACCACCTGGTGCGGCAATCGACTGTATAATGGCGCGGATAGGCCGTTCTGACATGTCTGAACGATTGGTCAGTCAGACAATTTCGCGCGGGTTTCCGGCAGACTTTATTCCGTCATCCGTGCGAGCAGTGGATACAGAGGGGCTACTCTGTCTCCATCGCGCCGCCCTTCCACGCGCTGTCCCGCAGGAACGCCGCCACATTGTCCCCCAGTTCCGCGGTTGCATAGCCGCCCTCCATCACGATCACGCTCGGGATATCCAGCGCCGCCAGCCGCGCCGCCAGTCGGGTGAAATCGTCCTGCTCGAACGCGAAATGGGAGATCGGGTCACCCGCATAGGTATCCGCCCCAAAGGATACGACCAGTAACCGCGTGCCGTACGCCGCAATCGCCGCCAGCGCGCGGTCCAGCGCGGGTTGGTAGCCCGCCCAGTCAGTACCGCGCGGCAGCGGCAGGTTGAGCGTCGCGCCGATCCCCGGACCCTTGCCACATTCGTCGGCATGCCCCCAGTAGAACGGGTAGTCGGTCGCCGGATCGGCATGGATCGAGACGAACAGCATGTCCGGGTCCGCCGCAAAGATGTCCTGCGTGCCGTTGCCGTGGTGATAATCCACATCGAGGATCGCGACCGGCCCGAGCCCTATCCGGCGCGCTTCCGCCGCGACGATGGCGGCATTGTTCAGGAAGCAATAGCCGCCGAGATAGTCAGCGCCGGCATGGTGCCCGGGTGGGCGGCACAAAGCGAATGCGGCGCGCTGCCCGTCCTGCGCGACTGCGTCCAGCGCGGTCAGCGCGGTCTGCGCGGACCAATAAGCGGCGGTCCAGCTGTCGGCGGTGATCGGCGTTCCGGCGTCGTAGCTGTACCGTCCCAAGCGCGCATCGATCCGTGTGAGGTCGATCGTGCGGCGGTCCACCACCGGCCAGGTATAGCCGATCGCATCGCCCTCGCGCCCCGCCTCGACCCAGTCGTGATGCGCCGCCTCCAGGAAGGCGAGATACGCCGCGTCGTGCACTGCCGCCAGCGGTGCCATGCCATGGTCGCGGGCCGGTATCGCCTGACCAACCGCCGCCAGGATCGTAGCCGCCCGCTCGGGCGTCTCGTTATAGTCGGTCCACCCGCCGTTATGCAGTTCGCGCAGCGGCGCATGGGTCAATTGGCGCGGATCGAATACCGTGATCATGCGAATTTCCCGTCGACGCAGCCCTGCGCAAAGGCAAAGAAGCGCGCCATCTTGTGGTTTTCGGTTTCCCGCCCGCCGCTCGCCTGATGCCCGGAGACCATATCGGTGAGCAGCATCGCGGGGCTGGCGGCGGTCGATCGTGCGCGCACTTCGGCGACCAGCTTGGCCGGTTCCCAATAGCCCACCCGATCGTCCTTCAGCCCGGCGGTGGTCAGAAGCGGCGGGTAGGGCGCGCGCCGGACATTCTCGTACGGCGAGATCGACGCCATATAGTCATAGTCCACCGCGCTCGACAGCGGATCGCCCCAATCGGGCCGGAACAGCGGCACCAGCGGATGATCGGCATCGCTCATCGTGTTGAGCATGTCGACGAACGGCACCGAGCCGATCACGCCGGCCCATAGATCTGGTGCCGCGTTCATCGCTGCGCCAACCAGCAACCCGCCCGCCGACAATCCGTATGACACCAGCTTGTCGGGCGCGGCATGGCGCTCGGCGACAAGGTGCCGCGCACAGGCGATGAAGTCGCCGAAGCTGTTATGCTTGGCGTGCAAACGCCCGTCGAGGAACCAGCGCCGCCCCTTTTCCGACCCGCCGCGCACGTGCGCGATGGCATAGTTCCAGCCGCGCTCGACCAACACCGTCGGTGCGACATCGAACACTGCTTCACTCGACACGCCATAGGCGCCGTAGCCATACAGCAACAAAGGGGCCTTCCCGTCGGCCACGGCGCCCTTGCGGGTCAGCAGCGTGACCGGCACGCGTTCACCGTCAGGTGCGGTTGCGAACAGCCGCCGCACGTCGAAACGCGCTGGATCGAATCCGGCGATGCGCTGCTCGGCGATCACCGTGCTGCGGCCATTGGTCAGATCGACGTCGATCCAGCGTGGCGGACTGGCGGGCGTCTCGATCATCGCGCGGCACGTCGTACTGCGATGATCCTGCCCGGGCGGCACGGTCAGCGCATAGGCATCGCCGGAAATCGCGACCTGCCGCTCCGCGCCACCCGGGAGCGTCAGGACCATGCGGGGCAGCACATCGCGCCGCTCGAGACGCACCAGCGCGCCGCGGAACGACGCGATCTGCAGGATCTGCGTTCCGGCGCGGTGCGGCACCAGATCACCCTTTTCGGCAAAGCTGCGGCGATCGAGCCGCGCGATCCGCCCGTCGAGTGCCGCCGCATCCTCGACCAGCGCGACGAGATCGCCATTCCACTCCTCGATCGAATAGCGCCGGCCCTTTGCACGGGGCCAGACCACCACGGGCGTACGCGCTTCGCCCTCGGCGGGGATCAACCGCACTTCGCTGGTATCCGGGCCCGACAGCGTGATCGCGACGAACCCGTCCGCCGCCGTGCGGTCGATCTGGAGGAAGATCGCGGGGTCGGCCTCTTCATACACCAGGATTGGCGCGCCGCCTGCGACGGGGGTGCGATAGACCCTGGTCGGCCGGTTGCGCGCATTCCGCCAGATCCAGAACACCCACTTCGATGAGGGGGAGAAAACCAGCCCGCCATAACCGTACGCATCGCGATCGACGAGCATCTGCACGGTACCGCTGGCGATATCGCGGACGTAGATACGATGCCGGTCGTTTCCGCCGACATCCTCCGCCCAGGCATAGGATTTGCCGTCGGGGCTGACCTGATGTCCGGTGGTGCGGTAATAGGCCTGACCCGCCGCGCGCGACGCCTCGTCCAGCAGCAATTGGTCCGCCGCCGCGCCAACGCGACGCCGCGAAAGTAGCGCATGCGATCCGTCCGGATATGTCTTGCCGTACGTCCACCCATCGCGCGTGAGGTTGGGCTCGGCGTCTCCGATCGGTGCGCGCGCCTGCATCGTCTTGAAGAAGGCGGTTTCGTCTGCCGCGACGCGTTCCAGCACTGCCTTGGCGTAGACATTCTCGGCCAGCAAATGCTCCCGGACCGGGGCAGGCAGCGTTTCGAGGCTGCGTTGTCCGGTGGCGGGAACGTATTTGATCCACGCATAGGGGTCTGTCCGCGTCCGGCCGACCTGAGACCGCACCAGCGGGATGCGCGGCGTGACCGGCGGCGTGGGTAGCGCGCTCCCGGCGGCGCGGGCGGGCAAGGTCACCCCGCTCAGGATCGCGGCAATGCCGACGTCCGCCAGGAAACGGCGGCGTGATACGGCCGAGGGCGATGTGGCGGGGGATGTGGCGGGCGACATAAGAGTCGGCGTTCCTCATGGGGGTGGTCGCAAGCAAGGGTAGGGGGGGCGGCCCGATCACGGCAATCGATCCGTCAGGCTCCAGCACCAGTTTGGCCCGATCGCAATATCCATCGACCCGGCTAGCGCAATCATGGCACTCGAAAGCGTCACAAATCCTCGTAACCTTGCAACGGAACACAAGGACGGGGGCGACATTGCGCAACAAAATTTCATTCACAGGCCGGGCCAGCGCCATCGCGTTTGCCAGCATCCTGCTTGCGCCGTCTGCGTCGCTCGCCCAGTCTGCACCCGCCGCCGATACCGACGCGCCGGATATCGTCGTGACGGCGACGAAGCGTGATGAATCCACGCGGGACATCGCCGGTTCCGTTTCAGCCGTCACCGAACGGGATCTGCAACGGCTCAATGCACAGAGCCTGTCGGACTATATCACCCGTGTCCCTGGCGTCGTGTTCAACGACTACCAGCCAGGCGTGTCGGAAGTGGTGATCCGCGGCGTCGCATCGAGCACCTATCACGAGGCGAACCAGGCCACGACCGGCTATTACATCAATCAGATTCCGCTGGTGGAGCCGGGCTTCCCGCTGGTCATTCCGGATATCGATTCATTCGACGTGAAACAGGTCGAAGTTCTGCGCGGTCCGCAAGGCACGCTGTTCGGGTCGTCGTCGCTTGGCGGCGCGGTCAATTATGTCGTCAACGAAGCCGATCCATCGGCAATCGATGCCGGGGCGGAGGGTATCGTCTCGTCGACCCGCGGCTCGGGCGAAGCCAGCTACGCGGCCAAGGCGATGATCAACGTGCCGATCGTCGCCGACAAACTGGCGGTTCGCCTCGTCGGCCTCCAGCGGTATGATGCGGGCTATCTCAACAATATCGGCACCGGCAAGAAGGGCAGCAACGATCTACGCGTGCGCGGCTTGCGCGGCTCGGTTGTGTTCACCCCGACCGAGACGACCAAGCTTTCCGCGCTGGGGCTGTATCAGGAATATGACCTGGACGATCAGACCTACGTTCAGTTCGGCGCCGATCCCAAGGCCAGGACCTACGATCGCAACACCAATGTCGCCGAGTTCCAGGATACCGAGATCCAGCTTTACAGCCTGCGGCTCGACCAGGAACTCGGTTTTGCCAATCTCACAGCGGTCGGCAGCCATACGATCAAGAAAGCCGATCTGGCGTTCGACGATTCCATCTTCGGCGGCAACGATCCGCGCACCGACACGCCGCAACTGTCCAGTTCGGTAGGCAAATCGACCACGGATTACGGCGAGCTCCGGCTGGCCTCCAGCGGTACCGGGCCGTTCACCTGGCTGGTCGGCGGCAATTATACCAGGCTGCGCTCGGACTCGACGGACGGCGCGTTCGTCGAGGGGATCGGCGCCTATATCGATGCCAACCCTGCGCTGTTCGGGGGGCAGGCGGGCAGCGTGCTGGCACCCGGCGACCTGTTGCGGCGTACCGTCAGCACCAGCCGCGTGCGTGAAATCGCGGCCTTCGGCGAATTGGCCTATACCCTGGCCGACGTGCTCACGCTGACCGTCGGCGGGCGATACTTCGAGTATAAGTCGCAGCCGCGCCTCCAATTCCTGCCCAACGCGGCGCTGATCACGCCGTTCGATTACGAGCCCGGCACCCGTACGGAATCGGGTTTCGTCCCCAAAGTCTCGTTGAGCTACAAGCCCAGCAACCAACTGACCTTGTACGGGCTTTATTCGGAAGGCTTCCGGATCGGCGGGATCAATACCTACGCAGTGGCAACCGGCGTGCCGATCGAGTTCAACAGCGATTCGACGCAGAATTACGAGGTCGGGGCGAAGTTCGATCTGGTGCCGGGCACGATGTCCTTCGACATCGCGGCGTTTCACATCAAGTGGAACGACATCCAGTCGCGCCTGTTCACCCCGGTCGATTTTAACGCCTACACCGTCAACGGCGGCGGCGCGAAGATCGACGGGTTCGAAATGTCGCTGGTGTTCCGCCCGTCGCGCAACCTGACCTTCACCACAAACCTCACCTACAACGATGCGCGCCTGTCGGCGCTGTTGCCGGACAGCTTTGCCCCCGGCGGCGGCTATGCGGCAGGCACGCGACTGCCCGGTGCGTCCGAGTGGATCATCGCCAATCAGCTCGATTTCGAACTGCGCGATTCACCCCTTCGTCCGCGCATCGGGGTCGCGCATCGCTATCTGTCGAAAGCGCCGGTGGCATTCGGTGCGACACTGGAGAAGGGCGATTACAGCCTGGTCGATCTCAACGCCTCGATCCGCGTCGCGAAGGGTATCGAGGCGGGCTTGTTCGCCAAGAACCTGTTCGATCAATACGGCATCCTCAACGCGCCGTTCTCGTTTGCCGGCAGCGTCACCCGGCCCCGTACGATCGGCGCCAACCTGCGCTTCGGGTTGCGTTGACGATTGCCTGATCAGCGCGCAACTGGCAGTTTCGCGCTGATGGGTGTCACACTGTGGGGATTGGGCCGATCGAGCAGTCGCATAATCTCGAAACCTGCACGCGGCCGGTGTGCGGTCTGACCGATGAATACCCGCCGGGTTTCGTCGATCCGGTCCACGCGCACGATCGTATCCAGGTGCTCTATGCCTGTTCCGGGGTGATGTCGGTGGTCACGCCGACGACAAGCTTCGTCGTCCCGCCGCAGCGTGCGGTATGGCTGCCCGCCAACATGCCGCACGAGGTGTCGTGTCGCGGACCTGTATCGCTTCGCACGCTGTACATCGACCCCGCGCTCTATGCCGAGGCGCCGGAATGCCGGGTGATCGAGGTCAGCGATTTCCTGCGTGCGCTGATCCTCAAGGTCGTCTCGTTCGGCCACGACTATGATCGCGACGGCCATGCCGGCCGCATCGTCGCGGTATTGCTCGACGAGATCGCAACGATGCCGATCGCGCCTTATGGGGCGACAATGCCGAGCGATGAGCGGCTGCTGCGCGTGTGCAAGGCGATCCTGGCCGATCCGGCGGACAATCGCGATGTCGACCAGCTCGCCTGTATCGCCGGAATGGCGCGCCGTACCTTCACCCGCGCGTTCAAGCGCGAGACCGGGATGGGCCTTGCCGTGTGGCGCCAGCAGGTGCGGCTGATGCAGGCGCTGTCGCTGATGGCGGCGGGGCGGCCCGTCACGACGATCGCATTCGACGTCGGCTATGACAGCCCGAGCGCGTTTACCGCGATGTTCCGCCGTGCTTATGGTGTCCCGCCAAGCATGTACGCCTTGCCGTAAAGTGCCGGCTGGCCCGATTGCGGCGATGTTTGGCCTGACCGCCGTCCTCCCAAGACTGCGCTGGCCCTATCAGATCTACACCGGGCCAGCAGCGCCGGGAAATGGAGCAGGACAAGGCATGAATTCCACGATCGAAGCGATGGCCGAGCAGGATGACGTCGATCCCGAGATCCGCGGCTTCATCGCCGCCCTGAACCACGGCTATGGCCAGTTTTCCGATTTCGACACGCTGCCCTTGCCCGAACGGCGCGCCGCGGCGGAGACGGTGCGCGAACCGTGGCGTGCGGGCGGGCCGGTGATGGCCGAGACGCGCGAGATGGCGATCGCCGGTTGCCGCGCGCGTCTGCACCGTCCGGTCATGTCGGCCGGAACCGCGTCGCCGCCCGCTTTGCTCTATATCCACGGCGGCGGCTGGACGATGTTCAGCATCGACACGCATGACCGCCTGATGCGCGAATATGCGGCACGCGCCGGCATCGTCGTCATCGGCATCGATTACAGCCTGTCGCCCGAGGCCAAATATCCGGTCGCGCTGAACGAAGTGGCAGATGCGTTCCGCGCGCTGCGTCGGGATGCCGCCGGGCTCGGCATCGATCCCGGCGCGATCGCGATCGGCGGCGATTCCGCGGGAGCCAATCTGTCGGTCGCCGCCTGCCTGACCTTGCGCGGCGCGAACGAGCCGCTGCCCGCCGCGATGCTGCTCAATTACGGCGCGTTCGACCCCGCCGAGACGCCGAGCTACGCACGGTTCGACGGCCCCGCGTACATGCTGACGATTGCCGAGATGGATCGCTTCTGGGCCAATTACGTATCCGATCCCGAAGTGCTCGCCGACCCGTTCGTCGCGCCGCTCAACGCCGATCTGAACGGGCTTCCCCCGACGTTCCTGGCGATCGCCGAGTGCGACATCCTGGCCGACGCCAATCTGGCGATGGCGACACGCCTCAAGGCGGCGGGCGTTGCGGTCGAGGCGCAATTCTACCGCGGCGCGACGCACAGTTTCCTCGAGGCAGTGTCGATCTCCACGCTGGCCGACCGAGCGCTCGGCGATGCCGCGCGCTGGCTTTCCGCCCGGCTCGGTACGCCAGCGGCATGAGCTTCGCGCCGCGCTCGCCGGACGATATCGTTGCGCTGATTGCGGCGCATCCGCTTGCTTGGGTCGTCTCGCGCGATTTCGATGCCACGCCGCTGCCGCTGCTCGCCGAGTGCGACGGGGAAGGGCGGCTCGTGTCCTTGTTCGGCCACTATGCCCGTCGCAACCCGCAGGTCGCCGCATTCGAGGCGGATCCCCATGCGCTGATCCTGTTCAACGGGCCGCAGGGGTATGTTTCGCCGACCCTGGTGTCGAACCCCGTCTGGGGGGCGACGTGGAATTACGCGACGCTGCGCATCGTCGCCGACATCGCATTCGTGCCGCACGAGACTGACCTGGCGTTGCGCCAGCTTGCCGCACATCTCGAGCCTCAAGGCGGCTGGCAGGTCGATGCGATGGGCGATCGGTACGACCGCATGATCGATCATATCGTCGCGTTTCGCGCGACCGTCACATCCTGCGAGGCGGTGTTCAAGCTCGGGCAGGACGAGGCCGATCATACCTTCGCGGAAATCGTCTCCGGCCACCCGAACCCCGAACTGTCCCGCGCGATGCTCGATCAGAGCGACCGCTCCCCGCCGAACCGCGCATGACACAAACGCCCGCACGCAATCCGGTTCCGGACCGTCGCGGGCTAACCGATAAGGCCACCGCATGACGTTGACCCAACGGATCCTGGCGGCATTGGTCGGCGGGCTGGCGTGCGGGCTGCTGCTCACGCGCTTCGCCAGTCTCAGCGCACACGTCACGCCGATCGCCGAACTGATCGGCAAGGCGTGGGTTGGCGGCCTCCGGATCACCATCGTGCCGCTGGTGTTCGCGCTGATCGTTACCGGTATCGCATCCGCCGCCGATGCCGCCCGCGCTGGCGGCGTGGCCGGGCGTGCCCTGTTGTTCATCGCGATCGGGCTGACCGGCTCCGCACTCGTCGCCGGGCTGGTGGTCGAGGGGTTGCTGCAGATCTGGACCGTCGCACCGGGTGCGCTCGGCAGCCTGGGTATGGCAACCACGCTGCCCGCGCAAACCACCGCGTTCACCGGCGACTGGCTGTTGAGCTTCATCCCGGTCAATCCGATCAAGTCCGCAGCGGACGGCGAGATGGTTCCCCTGGTCGCGTTCGCCTTGCTGTTCGGGTTCGCCGCGACGCGGATCGACGGTTCCAGACGGGTCCGTTTGATCGATCTGTTCCACTGCCTCACCGACACGCTGATGGTGATCGTCCACTGGGTATTGCGGCTTGCCCCGATCGGGGTTTTTGCGCTCGCCACGGTGGCGGGGTCGCGGGCCGGCATTGCCGCTGCCGGCACGCTCGCGCATTATATCGGGATCATCGTCTGCGCCTGCGTGGTGGTGACGTTGCTGGTCTATCCTGTCGTTCGTGTCACAAGCGGTCTTGGCATCGTACGGTTCGCGAGAGCGGTTGCCCCGGCACAGGCGATTGCGTGCAGCACGCAATCGTCGATCGCCTCGCTACCGGCGATGATCGATGCGACCAGCGGCCCGCTGGAGATCCGCGAGCCGGTGCGGAACGTGGTGCTGCCGATGGCGGTGTCGATCTTCCGCATCACCAGTGCCGCCGCCAACTTCGCCGTCGCTTTGTACGTCGCGGCGCTGCACGGGATCGCCATCGGCCCCGGCCTGTTCATCATCGGCATGATCGTTGCCACCGTGGTCAGCCTCGCCGCGGTCGGGCTGCCGAGCCAGGTGTCCTTCTTCACCTCGATCGGCCCGGTCTGTCTGGCGATGGGTGTTCCGGTTGAGATATTGCCGCTATTGCTCGCGGTCGAGACGATCCCCGACATCTTCCGCACGATCGGGAATGTCACGGCCGACGTCGCGCTGACGCTGATCGTTGATCGTCGCGGGACCTAGCGTGGGCGTGCTGCCGGCTCGTCAGGGTCGCTTGTACGGGAGCGGCCTGGGCCGTGGCGGATTTCACGCAGCGACGGTCGTTGCGGCGCGGGCGGTCGTCGGTTGGCCAATGCGCTTGGCTTTCCCGCGCAACCACTGCTCGAAATCGTCGACATAGGTGAAGATCACCGGCACCACGAGCAAGCTCAGCACGGTCGAGGTCATCAGACCACCGATCACCACCACCGCCATCGGCTGGCGGAAGCTAGGATCGGCACCGAAGCCCAGCGCGGTCGGCAACATGCCCGCGGCCATCGCGATCGTCGTCATGATGATCGGCCGGACGCGCTTGTGGCACGCATCGATCAGCGCGTCGTAGCGCGACATGCCGTGCTCGCGGCGCGCCATGATCGCATATTCGACCAGCAGGATCGAATTCTTGGTGACGACCCCCATCAGCATCAGCAGCCCGATCACCGATGGCATCGAGAAACTCATGTTGCAGATCAGCAAGGCGAACAGCGCCCCGCCAAGCGATAGGGGCAGGGCCGACAGGATCGTCGCGGGCTGCAGGAAGTCGTGGAACAGCAGCACCAGCACTGCCCAGATGCAGAAGATCCCGATCGCCATCGCCAGACCGAAACTGCCGAACAGTTCGGACGTCCGTTGCAATTCGCCCTGTTCGACGAGGCTTACCCCGGCGGGCAGGGTCTTCATCGACGGCAGCAGTTTCGCCTCGGCCATCACGTCGCTGAGCGGGCGACCGTTGAGTTCGACCGAGATCGTTACATTGCGGTGGCGATCGAGGCGGTCGATCTGCGCCGGGCTGCTGCCAAAGCCGATGTCTGCAATCGAGCCCAGCGCGACCTGCCCGTTGGTGCCGTTGACGCGTAGCAGCCCGAAGGCCTGCGGATCGCTCCGCGCGGCCGGGTCGAGCCGGACGAGGATGTCCACTTGCCGGTCGGACAGGTTGAGCTTGGGCAGCGAGGCGGAATAATCGCCCGAGGTCGCGACGCGAACGGTATCGCCGATCGTCTGGCTGGTCACGCCGAGCGCGGCGGCGCGCGCATAGTCGGGCCGCAACTGGATTTCGGGACGCTGCTGCGCGGCGCTGGAGGTGACGTTGCCGATACCGGGAACGCCGCTGCGCACCGCCGCCTCGACGGTGTCGGCGGTGCGTTCGAGCAGCGCGCCGTCGTCACCCGCGAGGACGATCTGGAGCACTTCGCCATTGCCCGATCCGCCGACGCTGACGCGTGTTCCCGGAAGGGCGCGGAGCGCGTCACGCATCCTGGCTTCCACTGCCGACTGTTTGTCGTGCCGGTCGCCGCGCTCGGCGAGGTCGACCGTCAGCGTCGCGCTGTTGACCGCCGCAGTCTCGCTCGATGCCATGCCGCCGCCGGTCGTGGCGGTGCCGACGGCCGCGAAAACATGCGTCACCTCCGGGATCTTCCGAAGGATCGCGCTTGCCTGCCGGGTGATCGCGGCGGTCTCGTCGAGCGTGCTGCCGGGCGGCAATTCGAGCGAGACGCTCGACTGCGCATTGTCCTGCGCCGGAATGAACCCTGAAGGCAGCAGCGGGATCATCGAGCAGGAGACGAGCAGGAACACGGCGGCCAGTATCACCGTCGTCCGCCGATGCTTGAGCGTGGTCCGGATCGCGCGCATGTAGCGCTGCATCAACCGGCCGTCCTTGTCCTCATGATCGGTCGGGCGCAGGAAATAGGCGGCCATCATCGGCGTCAGCAAGCGTGCGACGAGTAGCGAACACAATACCGCGACCGAAGCGGTCACGCCGAATTCGCGGAACAGCTTGCCCGGGATGCCACCCATGAATGCGGTCGGCAGGAACACCGCGACCAGCGTGAAGGTCGTCGCGACCACCGCGAGCCCGATTTCATCGGCGGCTTCGGTGGCGGCTTCGACCGGGCCCTTGCCCATGCGCATATGGCGTTCGATATTCTCGACCTCGACGATCGCATCGTCGACGAGGATGCCGATCACCAGCGCGATCGATAGCAGCGAGATCATGTTAAGCGTAAAGCCGCACAGATACATCACCCCGAACGTCGGGATGATCGAGAGCGGCAGCGCGGTGGCCGAGATCAGCGTCGCGCGCCAGTCGCGCAGGAACCACCACACCACCAGCACCGCCAGCAGCGCGCCTTCGATCAGCAGGTGCATCGAGCCTTCGTAATTGTCGACGATCGGCGTGATCGCGTTGCTGGCTTCCGTGATCCGGACTTCGGGGTGCTCCTTGGAGAAGCGCTCGACTGCGGCGCGGACCTTCTCCGCCACCGCCGCGTCGCCGAAGCCGAGCGATCGCGTCACGGTGAAGCCAATGACCGGCTTGCCGTCGCGATAGGCGAGCGTGCTGCGCTCGGCATGGCCATCGTCGATCGTTGCGATCTGGCCGAGCGTAATGCCCTGGCCGGTGCTCGCCGGGATGCTGATCGCGGCCAGCGCCTGCGGATCGTGCACCGCCGCCAGCGTGCGGAGCGACTGGCGTTGCGTCCCCACGTCGCCGCGCCCGCCCGACTGGTCGGTCTGCATCGCCTTGAGTTTCGTGCTGACGTCGGCGGGCGCGACGCCGAGCCCGGCCATCGCGGCGGGATCGAGATTGACGTTGACCGCGCGCGAGACGCCGCCGACCCGCGCGACGCTGGCCACGCCCTGGACCGCCTGCAATGCCTTGGTCACGTCATTGTCGACGTACCAGGACAGTGCCTCTTCGGTCATGTTCCTCGCCTGGATCGTGTAAGTCAGCATCGACGAGGCGTTGGCGGTCTGCTTCGATACGGTCGGCGTCTGCAGCGCGGAAGGCAGATCCTGCCGCGCGCCGTCGACTGCGTTGCGGACTTCCTGCACCGCTTCGTTGCCGTCCTTGTCGATCGTGAACTGCACCGCGATACTGACCGTGCCTTCGGTGATCGTCGTGGTGACATGGTCGAGAAGCCGCAGCGAGGTGAGCCGATCCTCGATCTTGCGCGCGACTTCGGTCTCGAGCTGTTCGGGGGCTGCCCCTTCCAGCGAAGCGGTGATCGTGACGGTCGGCAAGTCCATGTCCGGGAAATTCTGGACCTGCAGCCGGTTGAAACCGATGATCCCGAAGATCGTCAGCATGATGAACAGCAGCACGGCGGGTACTGGATGCCGGATCGACAGCGCGGAAATGTTCACTTGCCGGTACTCCCGACGACCCGGACCGCAACGCCGTCGCTGAGGAATGCGCCGCCCGCGGCGACCACCTGTGCGTCGGCCGCGAGTCCGCTCACTTCGACGCGACCGTCGCGGCGTTGCCCTGCGGTGACCGTGGTTTCGCTGACGCGATTGTCCTTGCCGACGCGATAGACGTAGGATTTGCCGTCCCGCAGCACGACCGCGGCGTCGGGGACGGTCAGCACCGGCCCGGCACCAACTGCGATCACCCCGCTGCCATACATGCCCGCCCGCGCCGGCGATCCTGCGGGCAACCGGACATAGACGATCCCGCGGCTGGTCGTGCTGGTCAGCGTTGGCGAAACCAGACGGACGATCCCCGCGACGGTCTGACCATCGGGCAGGGTGACCCGCGCGGACTGGCCGGAGCGCACCGCGGCGATCTGGCGCGCATCGAGTTCGGCCTGCCACTCGATGATCCCCTGGCGCACCAGGCGGAACAACTCGTCCCCGGAGTTGACGACCTTGCCGAGCAACGCCGTGCGGGAGGAGACGACGCCGTCGTCCGCCGCGCGCACATTGGTCTGGCCGAGTTGCACGTCGGTGCCACGCACCTGCGCACGCGCCGCGGCGAGCGACGCCTGCGAGGTCTGCTGCGTGACGCGATAGCCCTGGATCTGTTGCGCCGAGATCGCCCCGCTGTCGCCGATCTGCCGCGCACGCGAGACGTCGCTGTCCGCCTTGGCGAGATTGGCCTGTGCCTCCGCCACCGCCGCCTGTAGCCGCGCACGCTCGGCGAGCAGCGTTTCGCGCGCGAGCGTCGCCAGCACTTGCCCCTTGCGGACCTGCGCGCCGACATCGGCGTCGAGCGTCGCGATTCGATAGGGGCCGGTCTCGGCGCTGATCACGACTTCCTGCCAGGGTTGCAGGTTGCCGTTGGCGCTGAGCAGTCGCGGCCAGGACAGTTGCTGCGGGCGCACGACCGAGACCGTCAGGCTGGTCGGGGTTTCCTTCACCACGGTGTCCTTGGCGCTACAGCCGGCTAGAAGCAGGACACCGGCGAGCAGCACGGCGCGGGACGGGGATCGCATCATTTCGAAATTCCAATCGATACCATTCCGGCATCCCATCCACCGCCGAGCGCCTTGTAGAGCGCGATCAGCGACTGAACCTGGGTCTGGCGGAGGTTGACCAGCGTCCGTTCGGCCTCGAGCGCGTTGCGGCGGGCGCTTTCACGGTCGATCATGCTGACCGAACCGACCTCCCGCTGGCGGTCGATCGCCGCATAGTTGGCCGCATAGCCTTGTGCAGCGCGGGCCAGATCGGCTTCGCGGGCGCGTGCCGACTGGAGCCGGACAAGTGCCTGTTCGACATCGAGAAGCCCGGCGCGAACACTCTCGCGGTACGTCGCGAATTGCAGCTGATAGGCGGCGCGGGCGCTGCGTACCCCGGCACGCGCCTTACCGCCGTCGAGGATCGGCAGGCTGAGGGAAGGGCCGAACGACCATTGCGACAGCCCGCCACCCGTCGAAATCGATCCCGAAAGCGACAGGCTGGGATAGAGATCCGCCGTCGCCGCACCGATTTCGGCACTGGACGCCGCCAGTTCGCGCTCACTCGACGCAATATCCGGTCGTTGTCGCACCAGGTCCGCGGGGAGCGTCGTAACGGAGAGCATAGCGGGCATCGGCAAGTGGCCCTTTCCGGGCAGCAGCGCCGCGCGGAGCGCTGCCTCGCTCGATCCGGTCAGCGAGGTCAGGCTCTTCACCAGCAGGTCGCACTGCGCCACCTGATCGGTCGCACTGGCGCGCACGCTCGCCGCGCTGGCATCGGTCAGCTCGGCGTCGGCGGGGGCGGTGAAGCCCGCGCGCTGGCTGATCCGGGTCAGCCGCGCGGTCTCGGCCTGCGACGTGGCTTGCTGATCGTAGAGCGCGGTCAGTTGCTCGCACCCGCGATACTGGACGTAATCGTCCGCAACTTCGGCCGCGAGCGCGATCCGCGCGTCGGCGAGATCATTCCCACGCGCCTCGATCCGCGCGCGCGCGGCCTGGCTGTTGCGGCGGATCTTGCCGAACAGGTCCAGCGCCCAGCTGGCGTCGGCGCTCGGCTGGAAGCCGCCGGTCACGAACTGGAAGCTCTGGCCGCCGGAGCTCGTCCGCTGGCCGCTCTCGGTATAGGATGCGCCGACGTTCGCCAGCGGGCGACCCTGCGCACGGTTGGTGTCGAGCGTCGCGCGCGCCTGCTGGATCCGCGCGACTGCCTGGTCGAGCGTGGGGCTCGACGCCTCCGCCTGTTGCTGGAGCCGCAGCAGGACGGGATCGTCGAACCGCTGCCACCAGCCGTGGAGCGCGGTCGCGCTGGCGGCGCCGGGCAGCGGTGCTACCCAAGCGGCGGGCATCGCGACCTGCGGGCGGCTATATTCGGGCCCAACGGTGCAGCCGGCCAGCAACGCCGCCGTCAACAGCGTCGGCCAGCGCAGCAAGCGGCGGGTGCGGGCAAGGGGGGGCAGGGGGATCATGGTCCCCTTACTATAGTCGACCGCCATGTCCGGGTGTTCGTGGCGGGTGTTAAGTTAGGCAAAAGGTGTGTCTAGTTCTGTAAAGATGCACGCCTGATGCGGCTTTGCGGAGCATGACAGTGGAACTCAACGCGCGCCGACCGGAGAAAATGGCCAAGATCCTGCTCATTGACGACGATCGCGAACTGACCGCGATGCTGGCCGAATATCTGGCGGGCGAGGGCCTGGGCGCGTTCGCCGTGCATGACGGACAAAGCGGCGAGACCGAAGCGCTGTCGGGACGCTATGATCTGGTGGTGCTCGACGTCATGCTGCCGCGCCTGTCGGGGATCGAGGTGCTGCGGCGGATCCGGCGGACCAGCGACGTGCCGGTGCTGCTGCTGACCGCGCGCGGCGACGACATCGATCGCATCTCCGGGCTCGATCTCGGCGCGGACGATTATGTGCCCAAGCCCTGTTCGGCGGGCGAACTGGTGGCGCGGATGCGCGCGATCCTGCGGCGCGTCTCCAGCAACCGTGACAATGGCCCGGCCGATCCGATCGTCGCTGGTCCGCTCACCGTGTTGCCCGGCAAGCGGCGGGCGGAGTGGTACGGTGCCGCACTGGATCTGACGGGTACCGAGTTCAGCCTGCTCGAGGAGCTGGCACGCAACGCCGGGCATATCGTCGGGAAAGAGCAATTGTCGCGCAACGCGCTGGGGCGGGCGCTGACCGCCTATGACCGGCGGATCGACGTGCACATCAGCAGCATCCGCCAGAAGCTTGGGCCGCGCCCCGATGGCCAGCCGTGGATCCTGGGGATCCGTGGCCAGGGCTATCAGCTGGCGTGCGAGTGATGACCCGTTTCGCCCCGCGCCGCCCCGGCCGGCTGTTCTGGAAGCTGTTCGTCGCGTTCCTGCTCGCCAGCGGCACGTCGTTCCTGATCGGAGCGGGGATGTTCGCGTTCGCCCGGCCGGATGCGGCGGAGCGGGCCGTGTTCGACGCGCTGCCGTTCAACCGCACCATGCCGTTGATGATCGGGACGGTCGTCAGCCTGTTCTTCAGTGCCGGGCTGGCGTGGTATCTCGCCCGCCCGATCACGCATCTCAGCCGCGGCTTCCGCGCGATCGCGGACGGTCAGCTGGCGACTCGCGTCCATCCGCTGGTCGGCACGCGCCGCGATGAAATCGCCGATCTGACGCGCGACTTCGACGGGATGGCTGCGCAGCTCCAGCACTTGCTCCAGACGCAGGAGCGGCTGTTCCACGATGTCTCGCACGAATTGCGCTCGCCGCTGTCGCGGCTGCAACTGGCGATCGGCCTGCTGCGCCAGTCCCCCGAAAAGATCCCCGACATGCTGTTGCGCGTTGAGCGCGAGGCGGAGCGCCTGAACAGCCTGATCGAGGAGCTGCTGACGTTGGCGCGCCTCAAATCGAGTTCCGCAGACTTCGGGGTAAGCCCCGTCGACCTCATCGACCTGCTGACCGCGATCGTCGACGATGCCAATTTCGAAGGCCGCGCCAAGGGGTGCACGATCCACTATGCGCCCGCGGCAGCGTTCGTGGTGATGGGCAATGGCGATCTCCTCTACCGCGCGTTCGAGAACGTCATCCGCAACGCCGTGAAATTCTCTCCGCCAGACACCCGTGTCGACGTCACTACCGACATCAGCGACGACCGCGCGGTGGTGTCGATCCGCGACCGGGGGCGCGGTGTTCCGGCGGGCATGGAAGCGGACATCTTCGAACCCTTCAAACGCGCCGATACCGATGGCGCCGAGGTTTCGGGGTTCGGTCTCGGGCTGGCGATCGCGAAATATGCGCTCGAATGGCACGGCGGAACGATCCGCGCCGCGGCGGCCGATGGCGGGGGGCTGACGATGACCGTGATGCTGCCGCGGCGCACGCCCGGCTGACGTCCGGCAGGGCAATTGTCAGCTCGCGAGCTTGCGGGCATGTTTTTGCCATGAGAACGCGAATCAAGGTGTGCTGCATCGCGTCGCCGGACGAGGCGCGCATGGCGGTCGGGGCGGGTGCCGACGCGGTGGGGCTGGTCGCGCGCATGCCGTCCGGTCCCGGCCCCATTGCGGACGCCATGATCGCCGCGGTGACCGCAATGGTCCCCCCGCCCGTGGCGACCTTCCTGCTGACCTCGGAGACGACCGCGGACGCGATTTCGGCACATATCCGCGCAACCAACCCGTCGGTGGTCCAGATCGTGGCGCACATCGACCCGGCCGAGTCCGCGCGCCTTGCGCTGCTGGAACCGCACGTGCGCCGCGTGCAGGTCGTCCATGTGGAAGGGCCACAGGCGATCGCGATGATCCCGGCCTACGCTCCGCATGTTCATGCTTTCCTGCTCGATTCCGGCAGGCCCGATGCCGCGATAGCCGAGCTGGGCGGAACCGGCCGCGTGCATGACTGGGCGGTGAGTGCGGCGTTCGTCCGGGCAACCGACACGCCGGTGTTCCTCGCCGGCGGCCTGTCCGCCGCCAACGTGGGTGAAGCCATACGGCAGGTTCGGCCTTACGGTGTGGACCTGTGCTCCGGGGTACGGAGCGAGGGTGCGCTCGACCCGGTAAAGCTGAGCGCTTTCATGCGCGCGGCCAAAGAGGCAGATGTAGAATGGAGGACGTCATAACGCACCCGTAAGGCCGCGACCGCTAGGTCGGGGAGGTACACCGACCGTCAAGGCTTTTCCGAACCAAGCCCTTGGCCGGATGATAAGGGCTTGCGTCGTAAACCGGTTCCCAACCTCGACCGAAACCGGTCCCGCATCGTTAGGCGAGTAGGTTTATCTACGGCGAGCGATCAGGGTGCGTAATAAACAGTTTGCATCCGGAATGAACTACTACATATGTATCTGCACCCATGGATAATACTAGATCATGTGGTAGTGCTAGAAAGTAGGTAGATATGAGCAAAATCTTTAAACCCGGCCAGACCGCTCCCACGTCGGGACAGTATGGCATTGTCGGCCCTCGTGGTGGCGCTACTGGCGCTGAACGCACCGTGACGCGTAACGAACCGCTTCCGCCGACCCCGAAGCCCGGTATGGGCTACCGCTTGGTCGATCCCACCAAGCGCTGACTTAACCTTGAAAGCAAAGCGCTCTCTGGACACGACCCGATCCGATCTTAACCTCTTCCAGTGGGCGGAAACGTCGACACCAGATACTGGAATGTTCGTATCTGTCGGTATCCACGATCCAGTTTAGTGTATTCGGTAATTAAACTGGGGGCGGCTCGAAAGGGTCGCCCCTTTTCGTCAACGTGGTGCGTGTAAGGAATGATCATCTTATGCTTCAGTTGACACCCCCCAGGCGACCTTAATTGTCGCGGTTATTGGCCTGGTTGGGGCCCTATTGGGGTGGGTGGGACGAGCCCCTACGTTTCTCCTGCATCGATGGTGGACAGGAGCCCCTCGGCAGGAGCAGGCCACGTATCTTAACAGTGTGGCTGACCTGGCATCGAAGCTGCGCACACATGGAATGACATTGGATGAAGTGCGGGAGCTTGAAGCAATTGTACGTAACCCTGCCGTAACGAGCAGCATAGGTGCCAGCCACGTCGTTGAAGCTATGGCTGACGACACCACCGAGCCTGAGGGCTTTCAGTCAAACCTCGCCATGAAGGCGAGAACAGGTGCGGCGTACACGGTAGCCGATGCTCGCCTAGAGCAAGCCTTAATAAATCTGCGCCTTTTGATCGGAGCACACGAGTTCGAAGTGTTAGAGGTCGCTCACCAAAAGTCAGATCGCAAGTCGCAACGCCGATGCGGCCGCAAAACTAGCAGAAACTGCTGCTGATAATGCCCGGCAGGAATTGCGAGCGTATGTCGATTTTGAAGACGTTGGGTGGGCTAGCGAAGCAACCCGCGACACCGAAACCCACCAATGCGTCGGAATGCGGGTGAAGTTGAAAAACTTCGGCAAGACCCCCGCCGGGAATGTCCGCGCTCATATCCAACATGGGATTTGGAGACCACCCGGCCTGGTAAACCATCCCTCCGAAACTGTTAAAGACGGTTCATCCATCGCCCCGGGCGACCGTTTTTGTTGGACGGACTTCTTCATTATGGATCGTAATATTGTCTCTAAATTGATATTGGACAACATGCGCTTGCAGTCTGAAATAACTGTAAGCTACGTTGATTGCTTTGGCGTAGGGCACGTGCTCACGTCGGTTTACCAGAGCAACGCGACAGATGATTTTGGCTTTGTGCCTGGCACTCGTGAAGTAACCTAGAGCTAGCACACCCTTTCAAGATGAACTCGCGAACTCGTATCCGCCGGATGGTTCGCTCCTACGGTGCTGACGGATGTCTCCGCGGAGCCATGGCAATCTGCGGGGGTGGCGCGATCCGAACGCTAGCGGCCCCCGCTCAACCCACCGCGTACATGTAGAATGAACAAAATTGAAGCAGTTGCCCGGACGCAATGCCGTCTCGACGGATACGACAGGGATACGCCAGACAAGTGCCGGCCGATGTGGCTGAACTACCGGGATCACGCGCGGCAGGTGCTTGAGGCGGTAGCGGCCGTTGAAGAAAAGGATGGGTGATGGTTGTGATCCCGGCGCTGCACTTCGTCGGCTTCCGTGGCGACGAGTGCGTCAGCGCCGTGCGGATCTGGGGGAAGCCGAACTTCTTCCATCGCGTCTGGGATCGGCGAGCGGTTCGCGACATCGATCCTGCCGATACGGTGATCTTCGCGAAGGGCACGGAGCATCACGAGCCGTGCAAGTTTAACGGACAGGATATTGCCGAGTAATGCTGTGCACGCATAATCTACTCTTCAGCGGTCAGGCGGGACGTTTAGAGCCGCGTATTTAAATACCCCTCTTTGTGACTCGATTTCATCGTAATACTTTCCGATGATCAGCCCGGGCTCGAACCCGGAACTCGTGCTGCCTTTGACGACTGGGGGCGCGTGCGGCGTCTCCGGGCGAGCGGCCCATCCGCTCGTTTTCTCAAAGGAGTAATCCCATGAAGAAGACGATCACCATCGGTAAGAGCGCCATCACTGGCCGTTTCATGCCGGTCGCGAAGGCGCGCAACAGCCCTACGGCTATCGTCGCGACCTACAAGCGCTCAGCGGAGCGCACGAAGAAGTAGCCTGCCAGATTGCTTCTGAGTGGGCCGTCGGGAGCAATCCCGACGGCCCTTGTCGTTTATTCAGACGATGACTCTCAGGCAACGTTAAGGGGCTCGGACGCACCGAGTACGCGATGTCCAGTAGTGCCAACCCGCCGCTATCCCTAGACGATCAATTCCTTCCCCGCTTGCCCGGGGCCCACGTCAGCAGGGGACCGAATTCAAACGCTGGTGTCCTCATGATCGATCACATCCGCGGGCCGCAATGCTGCCGCCTTTGCTGCGATACGCTCATCTCGTGTTGCCAACGCGGCATAAGCATCGGCTGACCGCTGTTCGCGGATCCGAACGTTCTCTAGCGTCGCTGACGTTGCTGCCGCTTGGGCTATTTCCGCATTCTCTCTGTTCGTCTTGAACGCCATCACATGTTTTCCTTCAGCTCAACATCTAGGAAGCGGCCGAAGTTATTGCCATAGTGGGGCAGGGGGCCCACGGCCTACACTCAGGCACGGCGCGTTGGGAATACCGGCCCCCGAACCGTCATTCGTTCGGCCGCGTAGGGCTGCTGCAGCGCCACAACTTCGTCATAGCTGCCGCGCAACCAACGATCGTGGTCTTCCGGCTTCAGGACGGTGATCATCGCTTTCGGATGGATCGGCGCGACGAGCTCGTTTGGGTTACACGTCACCATCGTGAACCCATTGCCCTTCGCGGTCGGCTGCCAGAAGCCGGCAACGGCGAACAGGGGTTGATCGGTCACCTGAAACCACATTTCGCCCTTGAGCGGCTTCTTGCCGTCGCCCAGATCGTGCGCCTCGGGCGTCCATTCGCAGAACTCGCTCAGTGGCACCAAACAGCGATTTTCCGGCTTAGCGGCGAGGGCACGCCACTGCGGTAGCGCGAGGTTGCGCACGTTTGTCATCGGCCACGCTGCACCGCCGCCTAGAACGTCCCAGCTCATCACATCCAGGTATCGCCCGCGATCCGTTTCGCGGATCACGTACGCCCGGCTGCGCGGCATGAGTTCACTGGGGTTGAAGCGATTGTCCATCGGGCGATCGACGGAAAACATAGTCCCAAAGTGCGTGTGAAGCGCTTCGGGCTCATAGCTGTTGCGGGCACGGTTACACATCATCGTAGCGTGCCGCAGTTAGACGAAGGTGTCGATACGAAGTGCGGCGCGGTCCGGGCAGCTGGATCGTGTCACCGCCTACTACCTCCATACGAACGAGGGCAGCGATCCGGTCCGACTCGAGACGCTCGGTATCAAGTCCGATCAGTCGCGCGGGAGCAACAATCCCGGCGTCGTGTCGGTGCCGAAAGTCTCAGACGACAGCCGATTTAAGCGACTGGCGCAGCACGTGCTCGCGACCGCCACGGGTGGTGCCATAAAGCTAGCAGCGTGACGCCGACCCAGCAGGGACAGACAATGTGCGAACGCTGCAAATAGCCGAACCGATGTATCAGGACATTCGGAACCTGCGCGGTGTCAGTTTGGAGCAACTGCAGAAGCTATGGGACGACTACGACGGAAAGAACATTCCGGGCGGGTTCATGGGCGAGGCGATCCACTTCGAACTGAACGCGCGCGGTGCAGGCGTATATTGCGCGGTGTAACCCCACCCCGCCCACGCGCAAGGGTATCATCAATCGAACGGGAGAAAAACGGCGGTGCCGTCGTCACGGCGCCCCGCTACAGATGCCCTCAGAAGAGTGGCATAAAGGCATCCCTCAAATCCTATTAATTCTGCTTCGGTGTTTCGACTCCACAAGCCGTCATTGGGGAGCCATGATGCAGAATGCGAATTGGTTCAATCTTCGACAAATGGGGCAGTCGTAGCTCTACGATCGCGACCTTCTGACCGCTTCTTCCATCGAGTGTGATCGCGATCATAAGCGCCTTCTTCGCGACCGGCGTGGTTTGGATAAATGCGTTCGGCCCTTTTGGTTGGATTATGGCCGGTCTTGTCGGGTTCGTACTGACAACTGCAGGCCTATATTTAACGGTTTCGGTGCGTGGCAAAATGGAGATGATAAGCGCTACACGGAAATGGAGGGACGCAGTCGATATTTTCAATCCGATGGATAAGCAGATCGATGGTAAGAGAATAGCAATACGCGATCTGATGCATCCTGCTCACAGTTTTGTTAACGACAAAACGATCACTAACTGCCAATTAGTAGGTCCTGCGACCATACTACTGATGTCCGGCACCGTTGATAGCTGCGGCTTTCTGAATTGCGATTTAGTTCGTATTAAAGACGAAACCATGATCTATTCCGCAGTCGCGTTTAAAGAATGCATTCTTCGCAAGTGCGAGTTTATCAATTGCACCGTATTGGTGCCCGATAACATGTTTGACGCCTTTAAGTCTGTTCGGGATGTAAACTTTATAACTAAAGACTGACGCCGCATAACGGCCCCTAGGCATTGGATCAGGAGCGCCGTTTTAGATTTACCACGCGCCATCTTTCTCCGACTTTTGTCAGTAACGCTCGATGCTCCGCTGGCCTATCAGTTGCGAACTTGGACATGCGGTCGGTCGGATCGTTCTTACCTGATGACGCGAACTGCTACATCCTGAGAGGGTAACGGTTCGGGGGCGAACCTTACCTGTCCCGTACTCTAAACGCGGGGTTAGAAGGCATCGGATGCCCCGCTGAGGTCTCTCCATGACCGAGGGGTCCAATCTCCGGGCATGCCATCATGGGCAACCGATGAGACCTGATGTTAGACAGACTGGGCCCGGCATTCCAACCGGAAACTAGCCGCGGACGATGAATTCCTTGACGGGTTTGCCCGCGCCGGCCGCTGACGTGCCGATCGAGTACGTCGTATTCACCTCCTCGACGTCGAAGCGTCCGAAGACGTCCCGGGCACCGTCAGTGGCGTTGATCGTCAGGATGAAGCGTCCGGCGATCCCGGCCAGCTGCTCGGCCAGGCGTTCGAAGTCCGCGCGCTCAAACACTCCCGGCCCATAGTCCCTTTCGCAGCCCCAGTAGGGCGGGTCGAGGAAGAACAGCGTCCCGGGCGCGTCGTATCGCCGGATCAGGTCGGCATAGGGCAGGCGCTCGATCACGACACCGGTCAGGCGCTGGTGGAGTTCGTCGAGCATGGGCCCGAGCTTGGTCACGTCGAAGCGTGCCGAGGCTTCACGCTTCACGCCAAAATTACGACCGTCGACCTTGCCGCCGAACGAGAGCCGCTGGAGGTAGAGGAAGCGCGCTGCCCGCTCGAGGTCGGTCAGGGTCTCCGGCGCAGCCGCGCGCAGCCGATCGAATTCGGCCCGGCTGGTGATCTGCCATTTCAGTACGTCCATAAACTGGGGGTAGTGCCGCTGCAGGATCCGGAAGAGCGTGGTCACGTCGGCCGAGATATCGTTGATCACCTCGGCGCGGGGCTGGCGCGTACGCTTGGGGAACACCCCTCCCATGCCGACAAAGGGCTCGACATAGGTGTCGTGCGGTGTCGCATCGATCAGGGCGCAGAGGCGGCGCGATAGGTTGCGCTTGCCGCCGATGTAGGGGGCAGGCGGGGACACAGGTCGAACCGGCATTGAGGGGGCTTGGGCTACTGGCGAATTGCAACGTTTGTGGCGCATCCATGAGCTTGGAGCATGGGGGCAGCTTTGTAGGAAAGAGGTTTTTACTGTCGGACTTGGCGCGGCGGTCGGGTAGCCCTGATGGTGGATCGCAGACAGGAAGCTTACACGCGAGAATGTCGCCGCAAGTCATTAATTTGATGGCAAGTAAGCCGGCTTATTCCGCCGTCTTCAACAGCGGCCAATCGACAATGTATTACGAACGCTCGGGCATCACGGCAGAAGCAAATGCCGGCTTCGCTGAAGCCCTCGGCAATCATACGCGCTCCCTCCAATCGTATGCTCGGCGTCTGGCGGGAAATGCTGCTGATGCGGACGATCTTGTTCAAGAGACCATGTTGCGATGCTGGTCAGCGCGAGAAAAATTTCAGCCAGAAACGAACTTCGGCGCCTGGAGCCGGGTCGTGATGCGGAACACCTTTCTGTCGAGTCATCGACGTGACCGTTTTCATGGCTATCTGCCAGACGAAGCGTTTGACCGCATTGAGGGCACCACGGGCGGCCAGGATCTGGCACTGGAACTACAGGACGTCGAGTGGGCGATTGAACAGCTGAGCCCTGACGAACGTGATGCAGTAATGCTCGCCGCGCACGGCGTATCCGGTGCGGACGCCGCGGCGCAGCTCTCTATCCTGCAAACCACGTTTAAAAGCCGCTTGGCTAGGGGGCGAGGGCATCTGCGCAATCTGATCGATAACCCAAATGCTCAACCCTACCGTTCTCCGCCCTCAAAGCTGCGACGCGCGCATAAAGGTCGTAATTGGGATGGCATAATGATCGGATAGTGCACGGGAAAGGCAACTATTGGTGGAATGCGGACGTCGTGGTCAGGAATACCGCCGCATTAGTATATGACAAGCCTTGGTCGAAGACGTGAACCTTATTCGGGTGCCTAAAACCTGAGCAGCTTGAATGAGATGAAGCGGTTGCCATCCAAGCATGGCTGCTCCGGCGACCGTTCTCTCGTCTGCAATATCGTGGCGAGGTTCGACGGCCGCGAGCAGTATGCGGGCGGTCTCGATTGGAGGTGGCAGCAGCGCGCACCGATTGCTTTGGACTCCTCGCCCTGGCTGCCCAGCATACAGGAAAAACTCTGTCACGCTTCCGTCCGGTGCTATGTTGATGCGCAGAAACCGCTCTTCGGACGAGAAGTAATATCGCTTCATGACAAGCGATCCCATCCGCTCGTCGACCTCTCGTGCAGGGCCTTGCCAAACCGGCCCTAACCTACGCGCCAAAGCCAACGCCGTGACGGGCGACACAAAAAGCGGACGCGCGGTCGTCGTGGCGAGTTGTGCACTGCTGGAAGCGAGGCTGGACCCCGAGAATCCGTCATATGTCGCGACGCCGAGAAAAACGACCTTCATGGCTAGAATGATTCTTGTCACTGTCATCATCTAGAATAGGTGAACGAATGTCCGCAATTGGGCGTTTCCGGACCGTCCGCTCCGCCGCCTAAAAGCTGCCGGTCGGCTTCCAGGAACGGTGGTGGCGTTCGAAGCGGCTGAACGTTGCAGTGTGGTGGGGAGCCGTTCGTCCGCATTTGTCTGCGAGGAAAAATTCTGGCGGTTGGCTGTGGGTCACGGTTTCGTTAAGATTTTCCCGTTATTTCGGCTAGATGCCTGCCTCTTTGCTCGCCGTCATTCACTGCATTCATGACATGCACGATACTCGTTTGATGATCGTTGCTGCCCTCGTCTGCGCGATTGGTATCTACTGGTATCTACGCTTCTTTCGCGATTGGCCACCATGCCGCCCGTGCTAGTGGCTCCGCCAGAACTCGCTGGGGTCTGGTCAGCATCGTCGCGAGCGGAAGTACCGCTTGGGCAACCCACTTTATCGTCCTGCTGGCGTTCAAGCCAGGCATGCCCGCCGCGTTTGAGCCGGTGCTGACAGCCATATCATTGACCTGCGCAATCGTCGGCATCGGCGCCGGTGTCTGGATATCCATCCGCTCGCGCCAGCGATGGCAGCAATTTACCGCAGGGCTAATCGTGGGCGTTGGTGTGGCAATGCTGCACTATGTCGGGCAAGCAGCGTATCTCGTTCAGGGGACGGTCGCTTGGGATCTGGGCTTGGTGCTCCCTTCAGTAATTCTCAGCCTCCCCGTTTCCGGTTTCGCAATGGTGGCGGTAGGAAGCCGGAATAGGCGAATACGCTCGACAGCAGCACCGTTGCTACTGCTGTCGATCGGCGTCCTTCATTTCTGTGGCATGGCGGCCATGACCCTTCACCCAAATGCGGCGGTGAAATTCCCTGAGAGCGCTGTCTCTCCCCAAGCGATAACGCCCGTTGTCGCAGGCGTATCGCTTGCTCTCATTGTGTTGGCCGTATTTGGCTGGCGATTTGATCTTGCGGCGAAAATTCGCCTGCGACAGGACAGGCGGCGGCTTCGCGAACTGGCTGATGTTGCGCTCGAAGGGCTGCTGATCTGCCAAGATGACGTGATCGTCACCGCTAACGACAGCATCGAGTTTCTATCCGGGCACGAACCAGGTGTTCTGTCCGGGCTTGCGGTCAGCTCCCTGCTCCCCGGCCTCGACGTATCAAGCATGCCAGAACGCGAAGAGCGCGAGATTGATTTGATCAGCGTCGAAGGCAAGCATGTGCCAGTCCGCGTTCTCCGGCGAGAGGTTGCACTGGGACACAAGATTCAGACGGTTATTGCCGTCAGAGATCAGCGCGAGCGCCTGAAGACAGAAGCCAAGATGCGGTTGCTTGCGTTTACGGATTCCCTGACCGGCCTAGACAATCGAACGCGCTTCTTCGATCATCTTGCGCTACACACCGCATCGCGTCGCAACCGAGATCGGTCCTGCGCAGTGCTGATGCTCGATCTGGATCGCTTCAAAGCTGTCAACGACACCCTCGGTCACGCAGCAGGAGACATCGTGCTTGGCATGGTTGCAGATCGCTTGCGTACGACCTTACGCGATAATGATATCATCGCGCGGCTTGGCGGCGACGAGTTTGCGATCCTACAGTTGGCTACCGACGAGGCCGATGCAGCCGCAGCGCTGGCGACACGCATCGTTGATATCGTCGGCTCACGCCCATTCATGCTTGATGGGCAAGCGATCCACCTGGGGGCAAGGGTCGGCATAGCGATCGCACCAGACGATGGTGACGATCCAGCAGAGATAATGCGTAATGCCGACCTTGCCCTCTATGCAGCGAAAGCAAGCGGTCGGGGGGCTTTCGACGGTACGATGTCTCGCTTGATGAGCAGATGCGCGAGCGCCGCGTAATTGACACGGGGCTTCGGTTGGCGCTCGCTGAAGGGCAGTTGGAGCTTCATTATCAGCCGTTGGTCGACGCCAAGACGGGCAGCATCACCTCGGCTGAGGCTCTCGTGCGTTGGAATCACCCCGACCGCGGCTTGGTGTCACCGAGCGACTTCATCGGCATCGCCGAAGAAACCGGTCTTATCGTTCCGCTCGGTGAATGGGTAATGACGACAGCGTGCATCGAAGCGGCGACATGGCCGGAGAGCATGAGCGTCGCGATCAATCTGTCGCCAGCGCAGTTCCGCGATCGATCGTTAGTTTCTCACATTGTGCAGGCTTTTCAGGCTAGTAGTCTGGCTCCAGAGCGACTGGAACTGGAAGTGACCGAAGGCGTCCTTTTGTCGGATGAGACCGGCACCCTTGAAACGCTGAACCAGCTCAAGGCACTGGGAGTCAGCATTTCGATGGATGACTTCGCCACCGGCTATTCGTCGCTCAGCTACTTACGCAAGTTTCCTTTCGACAAGATCAAGATTGATCAGTCGTTTGTACGCCAGGTCCCCGACGACGCGGAGAGTTCGGCCATTGTGCAAGCCATCATAACCATGGCCAAGTGCCTGGGCATGTCCACGACCGTTGAAGGTGTCGAGACGCCAGAGCAGTTCGACTTCTCTGTCGCAGCCGGCTGCGACACGATCCAGGGCTACCTAATTGGACGACCAGTCTCTCGTGCCGATCTTGCCGTGCTGGTTGCTGCCAAGTGCAAGGCTGAAGACCTTTCAACAGCGGCATGAACGTTTTATTTCGTGAATGACGACGAGGCAGAAGCAACGTCCCGTTTTTTGGCAGCGGCATCACTGGACTCGTTGCGCGACTTTGGCCGTTTCCCGCCGGACCGCATCGCTACCCGCAAGTTGCCTGCCGAAGGGTGTATATTACCTCTCTTGTCGTCATTAAATGTATGCAGTCGGGCGGTTCTGCCGCGGGCGGGGATATAAACGCCTTGCTCCTCGAAAATGTCATGGCCTCCTGAAAACCGAGGCCGAATCCAAGCAAGATATTGTGTTAATGAGAATTATGGCGGACAACACTAGCCATATGCCCGCTTGCAAACGCGCATTAGTGAAAGGGAAAGACCGGCCTGTCTGGACTTGACGCCCAATTGTCTCTTGGCGGATCAAAGCGCGAGCGGTTGGGGCGCCGCAGTAAGGCGTTATGTCTGAGCCTTCTTGTGATGGGTTTAATGCTTTGGCTTGTGTTGCAGCCCACATCTCATCCCACAAACAGAATCACCAAACCCGTCCTGACCGTTTCTCTTCTTCCTTTACCGACACTGCCATCTTTGAAGCCTCCACCCGCGCGGTTTAAGCTATCCGAAACGAAGGTAAAAGCTGGCGGTCATAAACGTCACCAAAATCTTCGTCCATCGCACAAGCCAGCACTGACGAAGCGGGCCGATGCGCCTGTTCATGTCGCCGCTACTACTCTGGTACCGATAGCGCTCGAGCACGCCCGAGTAGTCGTCGCAAATGAGTCGCCCCTGTCAGCGCCAGATCTTGATAGCGGCGGGAAAGCGCTCTCAACGGGCGAGAGCGGCGGAATGGGAATAGGTCACGGCAAAGGCGACGGCGACGGCGACGGCGACGGCGACGGTTCGGGAATAACACTTGTTCTCAACAAGGCTAACTGGGTGTGGAAACCGTCGGATGATGCCCTCAGGCGTTTCATACCGCCGGAGGCTATTGCAGAACACAAGTCCGGCAATGCACTTATAGCGTGCAGAGTGCAGCTCTCGAAGCACGTCCACGACTGTAGAGTTGTCGCTGAGAGCGCTGCTGGGTTGGGCTATGGCGCCGCGGCTGTTGCCGCGTCACGCATTTTTCGTGTCTATCCGCCGCGTCGGAACGGCAAGCCTATTGACGATGCCTCGGTTGGTATTCCCATCGTGTGGATCGTAAAACCGCCCCCAAAGCCAGCAGGCGGGGGCGACAAGCAACATGAGCACAGCCTCATATCGCAACGCGGACCATCGAACTGAGCGTGCAAATGGGCTTGCCGGATCGTATCGCGAGATGGCCGGGAGGCCAAAATTGCGCAGACGCAAGCTCAACACGTCAGCCCTCACATAGCGGACCCAGCTTTCCGTATTCGGCCGCTTGCGGACTGGCAGCTTTCCAGTCCGATAGCTGCTGGTCGGCTTTTGGGCACCATGGACGCCTGCGAAAGGTCTGAACGGCAATAGATGGTGGATAGCGGACATTGCTGCCGGCCGAAACCTAAGGCCGCGTAAGTAGTGGATCGCCCCGCGTTAATCGGTCTCCAAGCTCGTGCTCGTAATCTGTGAAGAATGAGCAAGCTGTCATTCTTCGCCGGGATGTTTGGGCTGCCGCTGCTAGCGCTTCTGATGCTCGTCGGCTGCCTCACCCCGCGCTACGTCCCCAGCGACTCGCTGGCGAGCGCAGCTGCCTCGACGCCGTCGCCGGACATCGCGGGGGAGCGAATGATAGCCAGCTTCGTCGGGCGATGCCGCGGAAACTGGAACTTCGATCGGCTTAAGCGTCGTGGCGAGGAGACGCTGTATTCCTGGGAAAGCGACGCCGGGCTTATCGCCCGGACTCGGATGAGCTGCTTGCCAAGCAGGCAATGCTCGGTGACGGCGCAGGCGCTCATCGGTTGGCCATTCCCGCGGCAGCTCGGCGGCAAGCCCGTACCCAACCGCATCTGGGGCTGCCGGATTGGCACCCCCGACTGGACTCGACCAAATCTCCCTGACTAGCTGCGGGTATTCACTGCCCCAAGGCGCTATGTCCGCAACTGGGCGTTTTCGGTCCATCCGCTTTGCCGCCCGAAAGCTACCAGTTGGCTTCCAGGAACGGCTGACACGCTGGGAGCGCCTGAACGTCCCGATCTGGTGATTAGCTGACCGTCCGCTATGACTCGCTCTGGCGGTTTAGGGCGATGGTGGAGCTACCGGCTCTGGCGTTGGAACGCTCCAGAAATTGTAGCGGTCCAACGGTCTTGTAGGGTCATCCAAGTCAATCACGACTTGAAGTTTAGCATTCTTCCGTCTGAATTTTGCAATATCCAATTGGGCAACGCTCACCCCATCTAATGCTTTACGTGCAACAGCCATATCTCCGAATTGTTCCGGAAATGCCGGGTCTTTCCGACAGGCAAAAAGCTTGCCTGACTTTGCGACGGAACAACTTAGGACTACGCGAAACATTTTCATCGCATTCGCGGGGAGAAGTGTGTCCAATTGCGAAGACCTCGGTTCCCCAACTAGCGTGACCCGATCCCGGGCACCTCCTCTGTTGGTAAGGAACGAATTGAAGGCCGACTGGCTCCAATGTGTTTGTGCAAGTCCCTCACTCGCAAGCGAGATACCGTAGCAAGTGGCGAATACCGTCTTCCATAACATGGAGCTACGATAACAGCGCCAGGTATGTCTGCAAGTGGGCAGGAGGCGACACTCAGTTTTCACGAGACGGTCGTCACCGGACGCTTCCGCTGGTGTGTGGGCGGCAACGCGCCATAGCGAATCCCTTGCGTTTATGTTCTTGTTACGTTCCATGGCAGAATGGATCGTCGCCAGAGGATCACGATCGACCTAGCGGTGCAGATCCTGCGGGGGGCAGTCGTCGACAGCCAAAAGGGCAAAGTCGATACGGTTTACGTACGCCTCGCGCTGCGCGTGCTGCTACCCCATTGCCCCGAACGCTGGCCGCTCGTGAACCTGTGGGAATTCGCGAGTTCTGACGACCCGATCTTCCGGGGGCAGAACGTCAGCGCGCCTTTTAATGCGATTCTGCTGCAGCTGGGGAAGTCGGGGGCGTGGCGCGGCTAGCTGTGCTCGCTCCCCCAGAGAGCAAAGGTCGCCAGTCTTCCGGCTGGCGGCCTTCTGCTTATCGGGTAGTTTTAGGTGTAGCGGATAGTCGTCTTGACCCGCTGACGGCGACGTGCGGCGAAACCGATCATGCCAAATCCAGAGAGCATCATCGCCCACGTTGCGGGCTCGGGCACCGCGCTTATACTGACCGTCATACTTGACGACGATAAATCTATAACAGTGTTAATCAAGTATTCGTCCGAATCGTCGTATGCACTATATAACTGATAGGTTCCGCTTTCCCATCCAACAACCTCACCCGAATAGTTGTCATATTTTCCTGGATATATGTTAGTTTCGTCTCTAAGTTCGAAGCCTAGACTTGTAGAAAAATATTTATTGTCCTCGTAGTACACCCCTACTACATAGATACTTTGGTGAAAGTACCCGTCATAGTAGTATGCCCCCAATTCCCCATAACTAGCTAATGTGGGTTCAATCGTGTGACCATTAATTGTCAAAGATGCGCTAATAAGCGGATTTGTGGTGTTGTAAAATATACCACCATAAGTTTCACGTGAATCACCGTACAAGTTCGTGTTGCCCCTCGCGGTATCGAAGACGAGTTTTGTTGAGAAATAATTCCCGGTCAGGTCTGCTCCGGCGACACCGAATTGGCCTGTCTGGTCAACTCCGTTAGTTACAGTACCCGCGTAGGTCACGATGACTGTAGCCGCGATTGTCGGCGTGGCAGAAGCGACAGAGAATAACGCCGCCAAAACTAGTAGTATAGAATACGGTTTCATCTGCTTTGTTCCCCCCAATGCGGTCCTGCACCGCCCTAAGAGTATTTGATGCAAGAATAGGACCATTGGCGGAAAGGCGTGGCCAAACTCTATTTACGCTTTGGCTGTGTAAGAATTTGTTACGAATACCTTGATCGACTGCCGGAATAGGCGTTTCTGTTCTTTCGCTTCCCAGACACCGCGCGACCGCCGCCCTTTGAAGTCCCCGTTGCAACTGAGCCCGCTCGTCGCCTCGAGATGCGCTGAAGCGTCGCTTGAACGCCCAGCACGGTAGACGCCAGATGACGACTTTTCGCGTTCATGATGCCCAAGCGCGACACGCGACTGCGGCCGGCCGTCCGTGCCGCCCGCCCGCCTCGCTCCACGCGTCCGCACTTGGAATTAGTCCATCCGGCTGTCCCACATCTTCTCAGCAAGATGCTCGATCACCGCGTCTCCGTCGGTGGTAGTGCACAAGCGGCAGCGCGCCATAGCGAACCTCTCGCGTCATCGTTCCTGATACGTTCCATAGCAGGATGGACCGCCGCTTGCGAATGACGATCGAGCTTGCCGTGCAGATCCTGCGCGCCGCGGTCGATGCCAGCCGCGCTTAGAAAGTCGACACGATTCCGGTCCGCCTGGCGCTCGACGTGCTGCTTCCGCATTGCGCCGAACGCTGGTCGCTGGTGAACCTGTGGGAATTCGCCGGCAGTGACGACCCGATCTTCCGGGGGCAGAACGTCAGCGCGGCGTTCAACGCGATCGTGCTGCAACTCGAAAAGTTAGGTCTTGGGGAGAAGGGACCTTAGGCGGACGCCAACCATCGCAACATTGATCGCATATTCAGCGGGTAAGCACTCATCGTGAGTATTCTGATCGCCAACGTGAGCAACAACGTTAACCATTTCTGTCAACCAGGTTTACAACTTTTGCATGAGGGCTGGGCGGATCGCCGGTAATCTAACGCTGGCATAAAACTTGCTAAGCGGCAATTTTATCGGGGAGAGTGATAGTGAATGCCTTCAAGTATGTGATTGCGTCTTTGGCGTTTTTGCTGCCGACCAGCTCGTACGCCGCTAGCTTTTACGCGTATACGTTCTCCGGAACAGGGTTCGGCAAGCAGCAGACTTTCGACTACGCCAGTGGTACGGGTCAGTCTTTTTACGTTTCTGGCGATTTCTCGACAACCTTCATCGTTGATCTGGAGGCAAATGATGGCTCCGCCGGACCGTATATCGGCAACGGCAAGAGCTCCTTCTACTCGTTCGGAAACAAGCTGCCGTCGGACAACGGTCCGTACATGACCGGCGTCTCACTAGGCGGCAATACCCTAAGCGCCTACCTAATGTCCCCAGAATTTTACAATGTGGGAACAAACGTATCTGTCAATTTTACCGAAACGGTAAACCAATTTTCTGACATTCTAAACTCAACAGGATTTTCTGGCGGAGACTTCTCATACACGAATCTCCGATATGATTCTTCTGTTAACGTCGCTGGAAAAATAACTGGTTTCAGCGTCCAGGCAGTAAGCAAGTTTGAGCAGAACGCACCACTGTTCTCGAATGTGGTGACTTCGCCGGTCCCTGAGGTTTCGAGTTGGTTGATGATGCTGACTGGTTTTGGCCTGATCGGCTCCGTGGCACGACTTCGCAAGTCGACCATGAAGACGGTTCGTTTCGCTTGATCTAACCGAAATTAGTACAGAGCCGCTGGTCATGGGCTCAGCGACATTTTTAAGGGTAAAACAGGGAGGACTTAATGATAAACAGAAAATTCTTTACAGCGACGGCTTTGGCGGCTGCTTGCATCTCTGGACAGGCAAATGCTGCATCCTCGATATCGTTCGATATCGATAAGAAGCATCCTTACACCGCTGCTGTAAACGGAAGCGGGTTAATATTTGAGGTTCAGTCGTACACGTCGACGTTCACTGGTGCCGCGGCCAAGGCTGACTTTTCAGTTAAGTTCTTTGGATTCTTCAATGGCCGCATTTGTGGGAGTCTTCCGCCAAACACGCCAGAATGCGTCAATCCGTCGTATATGGATTACAACTTTAGCAAGGCGATCCCAGGGCCGAGCGACCGAATCTCGGGGGTAGAATACATTCCGACGTTTGGTTCTAGCACTATATATGAAATCACGATTAGCACGAACTCGGACGATCCAATTCGTTTTAGAGACTTTACTTTCGGAGATCTCTCCCCGGTCGAAATTTCGGGCCCGGCTCAATTTCTCCCTGAGCCCAGTACTTGGGCATTCATGCTCGCCGGTTTTGGCCTGATTGGCGCCGTTACGCGCGGATACCGCAAAACGCGTGGACAGGTTGTCTACGCATAACATTAGTTGAAAGGAATTTAGTGCACCCTCCGACGACCAAACGCGGTTGTCGGAGGGTATGTCAGCCAACTCAGCCTAGGCCGCTTCAGGAACCGGTCCACAGCCACCTGCTTCGGTGCCCCAACCTGCCCGCCATACTCCTGCGCGCCCCAAGCACCGAACTTGGTGATCGGGTCGACGTCGTTGAACAGCATGAGATCCGATTAATTGGACAGTGCGGCCAGAGATCCGCCGTACTCATCGCTCATCATCGGCTGCACAGGAAAACGACATCGGCCGGTCGCAGGGTGTGACTGCGGCGTGCAACGGGATCGTCCGCCAACTTGGCAAGTCAGGGGCGTGGCCGACTTAAAACTATCTGCTCAGCAGAAGCGGTCGTCGTAGCATTGCGAGCATACACTTTCACGCGAAGACCGGTGGCATAGGTTGCACGTGCCGTCGGCGCGTGGAGAGCGCGACGGCGTGCTGCGCAGCGTTGGAACTAGTCGACGCAGTGCAGCCCATGGCGTCAAAGCACGGCCCGTCCTAGGTTTCGTATCGATTTTCATTGCGGGCCAAACGCAATGGAGTCTGCCTGCGTTCCAAAGGGGGGTAGGAAGCCGTCGCGAACCTCCTTGCATTGGACGCGCAGACCCTGGGTAGTGCCGTTGCGTACAACGGTAGGGACCAACCAATTCCCCAGGGGTGCACTTTGTGCTCGGTGTGTTCCGCCACATCGTCCAACACGCTGGTCGCTTTCGGGATTCTGGGACTCTGCCAGTCGGGATAGCCACGTCGGTCAATCGCAGGGTGTAACCGCGTCGTTCAGCGCGATCGTGCTGCAGCTGGGAAGTCGGGGGCTTGGCGGGCGCCTGTGCCCTAAGCGTTCGCAATGACGTGCCGGACCGCGCCGCGATCGTTTGGGAAGGCTACCAGCCCGGGGTCGAGATCACGCTTGTTCAATCCAAGACCGGTAACCCCGTAACGCTGCCGCTATTCGAAGAGGTTCCGGCCGAGGGGGGCGGCGTCGAGCGCGTGCCGCTCTATCCCGAACTCGCGGAAGAGCTCGCGCGGTCCCGCGCAGCGACGAGGTCCGCGACCGGCCCGATCGTTGTCGAGGAGCGCAGCGGCAAGCGCTACGTCGAGCGGCGGATGTCGAACGTCCATCGCAAGATTTGCGACGCAGCCGGGTTGCCCAAGGACATGACCTTCACCGGCTTTCGGCATGGCGGCATCACCGAGATTGGCTACGCAGGCTAAGACGACATGCGGCCGGTCTCCGGTCACAAGACGCTCGCTGTCACCCGGATTTACAACAAGGCGAACGCCGAAAAGGCGCGTCGAATTGCTGGCGCACGACGCCGCCATATCGCCGCAATCGGGGCTCTGGACGAAGCGAGAACGAAATGAGTTTGTCGGAAAGCGTGTCGGAGAACATGTCGGAACGCTCGCGCGCTTCAACAGAAAACCTAAGGATTCCAATGTGAAGAGTGGTGGACGCACTTGGGCTCGAACCAAGGACCCGCTGATTAAGAGTCAGCTGCTCTACCAACTGAGCTATGCGTCCATTCCCGCTTGGTAGGGACAGTGCCGAAGCGCCGTCGTTGCCGGGAGGCGGTCGGTTAGCAGTGCGCGCGCAGGTTGCAAACTCTTTTCTACACTGCATCGCAAAAAACTTACCAGCGCGTATCGATCTTGCGGTTCGACCGGTCGATCGACATCAGGATCCCGAGGCACAGCATGAAGGTCATCTGGCTCGATCCGCCGTTGCTGATCAACGGCAGCGGCACGCCGACGACCGGCGCCATGCCCATCACCATCGCCATGTTGATCGCGACATAGTAGAAAATCGTCGCCGCCAGCCCGGCTGCGGTTAGCTTGGCAAAGCGGGATTGCGCCTGGAGCGCGGTCGAGACGCCCCATTGTACGATCAGCACGAAGGCTATGATCAGCAACACGCCGCCGAGCAGCCCCCATTCCTCCATCATCGTCGCAAGCGCGAAGTCGGTATGGCCTTCGGGGAGATAGTCGAGGTGGCTTTGCGTGCCGTTAAGGAACCCCTTACCGAGGATCCCGCCCGATCCGATCGCGATCTTGGACTGGCTGATGTGATAGCCGATCCCCAGCGGATCGCTTTCGGGATCGAGGAAGACCAGGATTCGGTTGCGCTGATATTCGTGCAGCACGAAATTGAACGCGATCGGCACCGCCGCCCCGAGCGCGAGCGCGCCGCCGATGAACAACCGCAGCGGGACGCCCGCGAGGAACATCACCGTGATTCCGCCGATCGTGATCATCGACGCGGTGCCAAGGTCGGGCTGTTTCAACACCAGTGCGGCGGGAAGCAGGATCATGATCGCCGCAGGCCATATCGCGCTGAACCGTCGCGTCTCGTTGGGCGGGAGCATGTCGTAGAATTTCGCGCAGGCGAGCACGATACAGGGTTTCATCAACTCGGACGGTTGCAAGCGCATAAATCCGACGTCGAGCCAGCGCTGGCCGCCGCCGCGCACCGCCCCGACCAGTTCGACCAGCACCAGCATGATGCATAGCAAGACATAGGCAGGCAGCGCGCCGGTCTGCCACCAGCGTTCCGGCACGCGCGCCAGGGCAAGTGCGCCACCCAGCAGCATGAAGAAGCGGATGCCCTGCGACAGCGCCCAAGGCCGAATGCTGCCGCCGGCCGCAGAATAGAGGATCAGCAGATCGAAACAGCCGATCGCCAGCACCAGCAGGATGATCTTCCACGGCAACTGGATCAGCGGGGCAGGGACGATGCTTCGGCTGCTCATTCCGGGTCGTGCTCCGTGCTGCCGGACTCGGCCACTGTGTTGCCAGCAGCGGCCGAATTGGCGAGCGCCTCGGCGGACGCCGCATCGGCCGCCGCCGCAGCGCGCACTGCGGGTGCATCGGTCGGGGCAGGGGCACCCAGTTCGGTCTGGACGGCCGCAGGCTTGGGGGCGTTGGCCGCGCGATAGGCGGCGCTTTCGGCGGCCATCCGCGTTCTGATGTCGCCGCCCCAGGTCGGCTCGGCCTCGGCCAGCGACGCGATCGCGCGGTCGCGGTCGAACAGCCACGTCATGATGTCGCGACCGATCAACGGCGAATCGAGATTGCGCACGGTATGGCCGCCGTGCTCCAAGACGACGCTCGCCGCATAACGCGGGTTGTCGGCGGGTGCGAAACACACGAACAACGCGTGATCGCGAAGTTTGAAGGGCAGCGACGCATTCTTGAGCACGCCCGAACCGCGCTCGGCCATCGAGATGCGACGCACCTGTGCGGTACCCGTCTTCGCCGCGATAGATACCCCCGGTATCAGCATCCGTGCTGCGCCACCGGTACCACCCTGGTTGACCACTCCGTACATCGCATCGCGTACCAGCGCGAGGTGCGCGGCGTCATAAGGCAGGGAAGCCGCATTGTGATGAACCTGGCTCGCCAGGATGCTCGGCTCAAGATGTTTGCCCGACGCCAGCCGCGCGGCCATCACCGCCAGCTGCAGCGGATTGGACAGCACATAACCTTGCCCGATCGACGCGTTGAGCGAGTCGGCAACGGTCCAGTCCGTCTTGTATTTCCGTAACTTCCACGCGGGATCTGGCATCGTGCCATAGCGTTGCGAGCCGAACGGCAGGTCGAATTTCTGCCCCAGCCCGACGGTTCGCGCGATCGGCGCGATCCGGTCGTAGCCGAGCCGGCGGACCATCTCGTAGAAATAGATGTCGCAGCTCTGCATGACCGCGTTCTTCATGTCGAGCGGACCATGCCCGCGCTTCTTGTGGCAATGGAACACGCCCGTGCCGAGCCGCATCGCCCCGGTGCAGTTGATCCGCTGGTTCGGATCGACCCCCGCCTCGAGCAACGCCAGCGCGTTCATCGGCTTGACCGTCGATCCCGGCGGATACAGCCCCTGCAGCACCTTGTTCATCAACGGAACATGGTCGTTGTCCGACAGCATTTTCCATTCTAGATGGCTGATGCCGTCCGAGAAGGCGTTGGGGTCATAGGCCGGCATCGAGACCATCGCGAGCATCTCGCCGGTCAGGCAATCGATCACGACGACCGAACCGGAATTGGTCCCCAGCCGCCGCGCCGCATATTCCTGCAGCCCGGCATCGATCGTCAGGCGTGTGTTCTGGCCAGGCTGGTCGGGCCGGGTGGCGAGTTCGGCGACCAGCTTGCCACGCGCGGTCACTTCCACGCGCTTCTGCCCGGCGACCCCGCGCAACGTCTTTTCCAATGCCTTTTCAAGCCCGTCCTTGCCGAGCTTGAACCCCGGTGTGACCATCAGCTGGTCGTGCGTCTGCTTGTACTGTTCCGCCGAGGCCGCACCGACATAGCCCGTCAGATGCGCAACCGCTGCGGCTGCGGGATAGCTCCGCGAGAAGCCCCGCGTCGGCGCGACTCCCGGCAGTTCGGGCAGCCGCACGCTGACCGCGGCGAACCGCTCCCAGTCGAGGTTCTCCGCGACCTGGACGGGCTGGAACCCCGCGGCACGGTCCAGATCGAGGGTCAGCCGCTGCATCTCCTCGGGTGGGAGCCGCAAGATATCCCGCAGCAGCGCGAGTACGCGGTCCTTGTCCTCCAGCCGGTCCGGGATGATGTCGACGCGGAAATCGGTGCGGTTGTTCGCGATCGGCGCGCCGTGGCGATCGATGATCCAGCCCCGCCGCGGCGGCACCAGCGTCATGTTGACGCGGTTGCTCTCCGACAGCGTGGTGTAATGCTCGTTCTCGGCGATCGACAGCCACGCCATCCGACCCGCCAGCGCAAGCCCCACTGCGCCCTGGCCAAAACCCAACAACACCGCCCGCCGCGAAAAGCTGAAACTTTGCGCGGCTTCGGTCATCATCTTGTTCGAATTGCCGAAGGTCGGCCCGTTCACACCGTTTCCTCCTCGCGCATGAGCATCGAGCAGATGCGCGTCGCGAGGGGAAACA
>Ga0265798_10000623_pt1 | contig 57927 bp, 80 predicted proteins | sample P3T30metagenome_FD_192430 | JGI IMG/M metagenome (GOLD analysis project Ga0265798, IMG submission 192430) | Plant litter microbial communities from East Loma Ridge, Irvine, California - P3 T30 | ecosystem: Environmental > Terrestrial > Plant litter > Unclassified | place: USA: California... | reverse complement strand
TAGAGCACATCACTTTTAATGATGGGGTCCTGGGTTCGAATCCCAGTCGGGTCACAAAAAAGTTAAGCAAGCGCTTAACTTTTTTCGTTTAGATACTATGGCCACGTGGAGAAACTGGTAGACTTGCCATCTTGAGGGGGTGGTGCCGCAAGGCGTATGGGTTCGAATCCCATCGTGGTCACTTTTTGCTGTTTTCATAACAGCGTACTTATTTTCAAAAGCTTGTAAAAGCCTGCAAAACCAAGGGATTGCCGGCTTTTTTCAGTTTTAGCCATATTGCAAAATTTTCAAAAGTGCCCGTAATTACGCGGTACTTCTGTGGCACCGCCAATTTTTTGGAAAAAAGTGCCACACGAAAATTTATGATTTGATAATCAACCAGTTAACCTATTTAACGACTTGATTGTAAGACACTATAATTCTACATTTATTAATTTAAAAAGTTGAATTATGTTAGAGAACAGTTTTAGGCTTACCTTTTTTTTAAAGTCACCTAAGAGAGTGACAAGCCAGAGATTAATTTATTTGAGAATTACCGTTGACGGTATAGCAAGGGAAACTTCGACCAAACAGAAGTGGGATGCCAACCGATGGGATCAGCAAATATGCAGGGCTACAGGTAATAAAGAAGATGCAAGGGCTATCAATTTTTACCTTGATTCCATCACAAATAAAATTTTACAATTTAAGGCAGAACTAATAATTAGCTCAAATGCTATTACGACACAGCGCCTTCTTGACTTTATACAAGGTAAGGATGCTTCAAGAGCAAAATTGCTCGACGAATTTCAGCAGCACAATGACGAAATGAAAGCATTAGTAACTACTGGCGAATATGCGATTGGTACATATACTCGTTTTGTGATTGCTAAAAGACATGTTAAAGAATTTATCGACTTTAAGCACGGCTCAAGCGATATTGAGTTTCGGGATCTCAAATATGATTTTATAAAAGATTATGAGTTCTTCCTAAAAACTGTTAAGCATTGTAACAATAATACGACCTTAAAGCACATTACTTATGTTCGGAAAATGGTAATGCGAGCAGTGCATAAAGACATCCTTCAAAAAGATCCATTCGCAAGCTTTAGAGGAAAAAGGAATAAAGTAATAAAAAGTCCTCTTAGTCTTGAAGAACTCACAGCTATCGAGAATTATAACTTTTCCACAAGGCGATTAAGCGTTATCCGTGACGTTTTTATTTTTCAATGTTATACCGGCCTCGCTTACGTTGATGTTTTTAATTTACGGCATTCTGATATAAAAAAAGGTATTGACGGGAAATTATGGATTATTAAAACCCGGCAAAAGACCGACAGCCCTTTTCATGTGCCACTGCTACCCCAGGCAATGAAAATAATAGAGTTTTACCAAGATGACCCAATCTGCCAGCAAAGAGGTACGATACTACCTGTTGCTTCAAATCAAAAGATGAATGAATACCTAAAGGAAATTGCATCATTGTGTGGGCTTATATGTAGTCTAAACACCCATAAGGCCCGCAGAACATTCGGAAGCACCGTTACGTTAGCCAATGGAGTCCCAATTCATGTAGTGAAAGAAATGCTCGGGCATAGCTCTGTAAAGCAAACTGAGGAGTATGCTATCACTGAACAAATTTCAATAGGCAGAGAGATGGAAGTATTAAATAAAAAATTGCAAGTGTCCACAGTAACCTCCCTAACGGAGTCAGATAAAATATTAATAGAACTGCGAAAGGAAATGGATGACCTCAAACGGCTAATAATGGGTCGGTACGCTTAGAAAAATCTTTTTCTTTTTTGCTACTTGGGTATCTAATATAGCACTAAATTTATTTGATTTAGTGCTGTATTAAAACATCAACTACTGTTCTTTCATTGATAGTAGGCACCTAAATACAATATTTGATCTTGCATAAATGGAAAAACATAAAATTTACGACCGGAATTTCAATGAGAACGCAGTTAAACTGGCACTTGAAAAAAATCGATTTAAAGCTGCAAAAGAACTTGGAGTAGCGACTACGAATATCTATAGATGGCAAAATGAGTTTCAAAAATATGGAGCAGAAAGTTTTTGCGGGGGTGGACATTTTAGAAACCCAGAACTAAAAAGATTTTCCGAACTCAAAAGAAACCTGGAAAAAAAACTAAGAGACTCAGAACTACACGTTGAAATTTTTAAGAAAGCAAGTAAACATATCGCTGCAGGGAAACCTATGATCTTCCACTTTATTGAGGACAATTTGGACAAGTACCCGTTATGGAAAATGTGTAAAGCATTAGGCATACTAACAGGAACCTATCATAAGTGGAAAAGCCAGGCCAAATCTCCAAGGCAACTACAGAGCCTTTTATTGGAACAAGAAATAACTGCTGTCTTCTATGAATATAAGGAGCGGTATGGCAACATAAGGATTTCGGAAGAATTAAAAAGCCGGGGCATTAAATTATCACCAGCTCAGGTTACATTTTACATGAAAAAGCTAGGCCTTGTGAGTAAGCTAAGCACCAGCAATAAATCGAAGTATAGTTCACCCTTTATACCTTACAATCCCTGTATTTTCCCTAATCTATTAACCCGACAATTTAAAGCTGAAGAACCTTCCCAGGTTTGGGTGTCGAGTATAACCAGTATTGAAACAGTGACTGGACTTATATATCTCACGGTTATAATCGATTTATTTGACAGAAAAATTATTGGATGGAGCCTGAGCAACAGACTTACTATAATTGAGACTTCCATGCCAGCCTGGGAGATGGCTGTTCATGGGCGCAAAATAGCGCAAGGATTAGTGTTTCATTCCGACCGGGGTCCGCAATATGCCAATAAACTATTTACCCGTAAACTGGCCTCTTATAAATGTGTCACCAGGAGTATGAGCCGCAAGGGAAAACATTTGGATAATGCTATACCAAGGAACTTTTTTAATTCCCTTAAGTCTGAACTTTTACAATCAGATAATCCTGTGACAAAAAAACAAATCGAAGAAGCATTGATAGCCTTCTCCGGAAATTGTTCCAAATAAACGCATCGGGTATAAATCAACACCTTTCAGATGATGAAAAAATATGAACGTGCTTTCAAAGAGAATGCGGTTAAATTAAGTTATGAGCGAGGCAAGGGACAAATTCTCGTTATTGAACGCGAACTTGGAATTACGCCAAGTTGCCTGAACAGATGGCGGCAGGACTTTGAAAAATACGGGGCAGGTAGTTTTTGTGGAGCGGGTTATTTAAAATTAACGCCCAACCAATCTGTAGTTACTGAACTCGAAAATAAAATTAAAGATTCTGAACTTGCTTTGGAAATTTTGAAAAAAGGAACCGGACCTGTCATTCAGGGAAAAATTGCAACCAAAGAATTCATTGAAGAGAATAAGAGTAAATTTTCAATTTTAAAAATGTGTGCGGTATTGAGCGTATCGCGGACTACCTATTACCGAAGAAAAAAGCAGGAATTGTCAGATACGGAATCCCGAATAATTTTACTTAAACAGGAAATTGTATCCATATTTAACGAACATAAACAAACCTATGGATGCGGAAAAATTACAAAAGAGCTGCACGAGCGGGGCTTTAAGATACAGACTTCACAGGTAACCCTTTATATGAAAATGCTTGGCCTGCGAAGTAAAGCCAAAAGAAAATTTATACCGACAACTGATTCAAATCATAATCATTATATATCTCCCAATGTTTTGAACAGACAATTTGCAGTTAACGAGCCAGCTAAAGTTTGGGTTTCTGACATCACCTATATACAAACAATCAAAGGGTTTGTATATCTCACAATTATTATGGATTTATTCGACAGGAAAATCATTGGTTGGAGCTTAAGCAAGGGAATGAGCTGTAAAGAAACTACTTTGCCCGCTTGGCAAATGGCGGTTAAAAACAGGGAAATAACTAAGGACTTAATCTTCCATTCTGATAAAGGTGTTCAATATGCTAACAAAATTTTCACTACTACATTAGATTCCTATACGTTTGTTAGACGTAGTATGAGTCGTAAACAAAACCATAATGACAACGCCGTTTGCGAAAGTTTTTTCAAATCTTTTAAGGGAGAATTAATTAATGGGAATAAACTTCTAACCAGAAATGAAATGAAAGCAGAAGTACATGAATACATCGAAAATTGGTAAATAAAAAAAGAAGGCATTCCTATCTAGGTTATAAGACAATCGAAGAATTTGAAAAAATCAATAATGTAATTTGAAAATTATCTCCAAACATTTGTGGATACAGCTATATATAATCGCAAAAATCAAATGTGCCAAAATTAAAAATGAATTGTACCAATTTTAGCTAAAATCATCTGAAAGTCTTAACACACACAACAGCCTCACAGCCGCACGTATTTCAGATGCTGAGCCACATTAAACCCTCCAACCATTTAACAATATCATCGCTACCGCAGTCCTCGCAAAAGTCGTCTATAATCATAGCGCAAAAGTAGCAATTAATCAATATTTAAACACCATTTAAAAAGCCCTCAAATGAGGGCTTTAGTATTACAGGTCGTTTATGAACTTCAATAGACGTTCTTTAATCAGTGTCTTATCCCTATCCATTGCAATGAGCATAGAACCTTTTTTATATGCCGGATAAGGCTTTTGTGCAAGCTTTGATTGAAAGCGCTTACAGAGTGGGAATATATAGCGATAGGTATCTACTTTAAAAAATTGCAGATCACCAAGCAAAAAGGCAACGTTGTTACGTATGTAAATGCTCTTACTATCCATGCGTGTCATGTTCATTTGGTGGTTAATCTCGCCTGTACGCTTGTTTTCGGCAAATACCGTTTCATGGCTGCCATAGTATTTAAAGTTTGAGGCTTTATAAATCGTTCCGCAACCTAATCGGCCATCCGCAAATGACTGAACGGCCACTATGTTTTTATCCAGTTTAGGCAATTGCTTTAAAGAATGCGCGATTAGTAGGCTTTCAGCATTTTTTCCAAGTTCGTCCGATATCCACATACGATTAAGCTCTAACATAACGGCATTGGGATTAGGGTGTGTAAATAACTTTGCTTTTGGGTGCATCATATAACCGTAGACGGCGACACCGAGACAGACCTCAGAACCTGGGCGAAAGAAGCCAAAATTATACAGGCCAAAGCCTGAATTATTCCATTTCCTGCTATAGTGGTTATTAATAATAAGTTCCTTAGCAACCTCTTTGCTAACTTGTTTAATTTCGAGTATTCCTAAATTTTTAGTGGTTAAAATTATTGACATTTTTATTGTTTTTATGCGTATTTTATTTGGTTAATTTACTGTTTTACACTATCTTTATAGTGTATTCAAAAAGTCTATTTTTTGAATATTTCTATCCATTCGCTATGTAATCTTTTGGCTAAATGTGCCATCATTACAGGCGGCACGCTCATACCCAATACATATTTTTTCTTGCTGTATGTGTCGCTCAAAAAATTATAGTCTAAAGGGAACGACTGAGCGAGTAATAATTCCTGTGAATTCATTTGGCGCGGTTCGTCAAACAGCGTTAGTTTGCTGCCCTGGCTGCTTACTACCGAACATACCGCCCTGTCAGGATAAACATAAGATGCATTAAAATTGCTATCCCGGTTTTCTATCCTTTGTAAGGTACTTGCGTAAGTTCTGTCTCCAATTATACGCTTATCCCAAATATGTTGGTCATGGTCTGTCCAAGGAGCATCATTTAAGCCCTTAGAGCGAATTTCTTTGAACGGGATGTGTGTACGCCCAAATTTCATATTTAAGCGCGGGAAATCGCAAAAAAGTAGCCCCTGAGGCATAGGCAGCTTACTTGCTAAATCTTTACGAACCGCTATAAAGAAAACGCGCTCCCTGCGCTGTGGCACTTCCATTTGAGAACTGTCAAGCTCAAATTCTTGCACCAGGTAGCCCGCAGCATCGAAAGCCTTTAATATTTTCCGCACATATTCACGGGCATTGCCTTTTAATATGCCCGATACATTTTCGGCCACAACAACTTTAGGTTGTAATTTTTCTGCAAGGTCTATAAAGTCAAAAAATAAAGTATCAAGTATTTGTTCGGCTTGCCCCTCATTAAATTTCTTTAGCTTACCCCAATCCTTTTCCCGATTGCCAGCCATAGAAAACGAACTGCAAGGAGGCGAGCCGTCCAATATATCAAGTTCGTACAATTCCTGTGGCAAGTCGGTTCTATTTTTAAACGACTGTATGCCCTCAATAAATGCAAATTTGGGGTTGTGGTTCTGCATGTAGATATCTGCCATGCGTTTATCTATCTCATTAATGCCAATAACATCCCACCCGGCTAATTTATAACCCATAGTACTGCCACCTCCGCAGGCAAAGCAGCTAAACACTTTGCCCTTGTCTTTTGTAAATATGGCATTTTTTAAACGCCACCTGTAATTAAATTCCATTCGTATTTTGATTGATGATTGATGATGATTACCTTTGCAGCTCTCACAGTATTTAAGCACAACAAAGCCACAACAGAAGACTTATGTCCTCCGATGTGGCTTTGCTGCTTAAATTAAGATACTGTGAGAAGTTTTTAATTGTCGGAGGGCTCTTTTTTACCTCCAATGCTTTCTTATTTCTTAGGCTTCCATAGGTAGTATGCCAGTGCTGCTACTGCTAATCCTGCAACCGGTAATAACCAGCCATTGTAATTAAAGTACCAACACATCCCAACTACTAACGTACCAGGTACAGCGCCATAACGTGTAAAACGTGGGTCGCCATTTGAGCCTTTACCCTGTGCTAAGTCAATGACTGCCGCAAACATCCAAGATGCTAATACCATTAGTGGAATGTTGATAGCTAATTTTCCAGTTAAAGTGTTGATCTGTCCGTCATATGCGTAATAAGTTACATATGATGCCAACGTTGTAAAAGCCATGCCGATTAAAAGATTTACGTGCCTCTTAGCCTTAAAGAAGTCTGCACGGCCTTCCTTATTAAAATCTTCTTTAACCTGATTGTAAAAGCCTTTTAACATTAGCCAATAAGTTTTAGGATAGTTCTTAATTGCTTGCCATAATTGTGCGCCTCTGCCGGGCGCGGTTGTTGCATTCTCTGCCATATTTAAAATTTAAAGGGGTTTATAATTCAGGTTCTGCCATTGGCCACCAATCGGCAGGCAATTCTGCAACTTTGCGGTTAAGCTCCATTTCGCTAAAAAATGGTTCAAAGTTTAAGGCCTCAGTATACTTACCTAAAGACAATTGAACCGGTATAATATTTACAACCTCAATAGCGGCTTTGTCCTGTGTGGGGTGGTATATAACCTGCCTGTACGCTTCGGGTTTTTTAAGCATGTTAGCGGCTTGCGCCTCATCTGTAATTTGGGTATGTCTTAACCCTGCTTTGTAGGCAGGTTCATAAACAACATAGTTAATATTCATAATAATAAGTTTGGATATCGTTTTAAAATGTAATTCGTGTAAAGGGTTTCGTACTCAAAGTCAATTTGTTGTTGGTCTTTGCCTGTATTATCATACATAATTATTTCATGTATGCCGTTTGCAACCGCACCACAACCTAAAATCATAGGCGAATAATCAGTAGCACCGTTAGGCGCGGCTATAAATTTTTTCTCTGCCTGCAAGATGTTGTTAACGTAATATTTCCTGTGTAGCAAGGGTAAGGCAGCATTATAACCATAATCTTTTATTGCAAGCGCATAACTCTTAACACCGTTGTAAACTCCTAAAAGCTGTGTGCCTTCAATTCCGGAATTAGAGTTAAGTCGTGTAGTGAATCCATGACTGTTATTCGTTGGCGCACTAATTGTAAAGTTGCCGGTGGTGGGCGTTGACAAACCTGTGTTAAAAAACGGAAAACCGCTATTTGTCTGTATGCTATTTATCCTAAAAATAATTATTAATGTAATCGGGGTGCCATCAAACAAAATACGTTTAAAGCTACTATCGTGTATTGCAAAAACGGGGCTGGTGGTTCCGGCTATCCATAAGCCATTATTGCTATTACCAATTATGCCACCATAACCGCTTATATAGCTTTGTGAGACACGGTCGTAAGGTTTCCAATCGCGGCTACCATCGGTAACACTTCCACTAATATCCTTCCAGTTAAAAACATAATTGCCGTTGTTTAATGTCACGCCATCGGTCGCCCTATTCCATAACTTTAAACCGCTATAATTACGAGGGCTTACACCACCGTATATTGCGCCTTGTATACTGCCTCCTTTAAGATACATAAGTAGATGCGAATTTAAGTTCCGTAAAACCACCTATGTACTTTGTACTGTCGCTTGCGTTGGTTGTAAAGTAGAACTTTAAATTTGTGCCAACTGCCTCAACTCCCATTGCAAACGTAGCATAAGTACTATTAGTAGTTAAAACATCTAAGGCAGGTTGTGTAACCGTTATCACGCCGCCAACGTTCTTAATTGATGCTTTAAATTCGGCTGCTATAACCTGGCTGCTGCTGCTATTTTTTACAAGCAACGAGCCTTTAACCATCATAGCATTGCCGGGTGCGCTAAACGGTACCGTGATCTCATTACCCAGTAAATCTTTAGCGTATACTTTAACACCCGCGCCCATGCTCTCAATAGCGGCTTGCATCTGGTCAAGCGGCAAATAAATACCCGCATCCATACGCGTACGCGCCCTATTGATAACAGCCACGCCGTTTGAAGTGGTTCTGATGGTTTGATAGGCAATACCTGCTTTATCCACAATAGAAAATGCATCATCCTGATTAGCATTTATTAGAAGCCTGGCCTGCCCTGACTGGATATTGTCCTGTACAACTAACTCAAATATTTCGCTGTAGACGTTTAATTTACCCGAGTTCCCCGCCGAACCGATAACAAGCTCTCTGGAAGCTGCAAGCCACGTTAAAAATGCATCGGCAGATATGGTACCATCTGCCGACACGCGCGGTAATCTGATTGATGCTCCTGCAAGCCCTGCGTTTGCACCACTATTAAGTTTTGCCGCAACATCATCTACGGTAGCCACATCAACGCCGCTTTTCTTTAAACCTCCTGTAAAATTCCAAAGTCCGGAAATTGATGCGCCGCGCGTTTTTACCCACGTCCACCAATTGTAAAGTTTTGAACGGCTAACAAATTTATTATCCTCAGCAACCGGCACTTCAATCTGTATTTCGGCATCTGTGGCCTGTGTACCGGTTAGCTTACCGCTATTGTCAGTCTCATTAACCACCTGCACAACCTCGTTAACCTTGCCTACAATCTGGTTAAATTCAGCCATAGGCAATTTCCTGTTTGCAGGTATGTTTTGGGTTGCGGTTACCTTTTCGGGGGTATCTTCTTTTTGCCCAATCGTTAAAGGTTGTATAGCCATTATATTGGTCGTGTTAGTTCGTTAATTTTTGTATAGTAAGCATTCATAAATGCGGGTATTTGTTCCTGTGGCACGTCAACAATACCGGTAACCGACATAACTTTGTAATTAGCGGGGGTTCGGTTAATAGTGCCGTAATGAAAACGTGCTGTAGCATGCATCGGGAATACAAAGCCGTTATGTTCAAACGTTGCTGTCTCAATCGCTTCGCTCTTTTTTGCATAAGTGGCCTGAGCTTGCCCCGTTTGAAATTCTGCCTGATAGATTGCCATTTCTTCGGGTGTACGGTCTTCATAGGCACCGTTTACGATCTTCCAAGGGCAAACACCAAATTGCGTTGCTGGTATATCGGCCTCATCAATAACGAGCGGGGTAACCTCGCCAGTCCAGGTTTGAAAAATCAAAAAGGGTTTTTCTTCTAATTCTATAGCTTTTGCGTTCATTATAGTGGTATTACGGTGTAATAAAGTCTTAGTGTTTGCGTGCCGCCGCTTATCTCACGCAGCAATAATTTAAACCCGTTAACGGTGTGATCTTTAGTCATGCAAAAAACATCGTTATCAGTGTTGTAGTTGGAGCCAAAACTTACAAGATTTGGTATTACTTGGTAATAGCCGGTATAGCTTAAAGGTGCGCTAAACGTTATAGGGATTACCATATCGGTATTAATATCTCCTAAATAAACAATACCCTTAGTAAGCACTGTCAACAAATTAGTAGGCTTATTTAAAATGGCAGCAGCGGTATTCGCCGGGGCATTCCAGTTGCTTTGAACATTGCTTACCAAAGCGTCCCACGCATTAATCATAGCTGTGGTGAGGTTATTATCGGTATGCACGTAGTTGGCATCCTGTACAATATCATTCGGCAATGTAAACTGTGATAGCTGCTTTATGGTACTAAGCCTAACAAGGTCGCTAAATGGAAATGTAGCTGTGCCACCAGTTCCAAATTTCATATACCTTTTTTGAGATACAGGCAAAATGGTATTTACACCCGTGCCGTTGGTAGCTCCATTGTCATATTCCGCACTAATAGTTTCTTCTACAATTGTTACTGTGGCAGCGGGTAAGCCACTTTCAAACGCTAATATTTCGCCTTGATAGGCTACAAAACCTGATGTATAGTTAGCAGGCTGGTCGGTAGGAATTATTAGTGATGGCTGTATTCCATATAAAATTGTTTTGTTGCCTGCAAGCCTTGCCATAGCGGTAAAAATATCGTCGAGAGCTGCTTGCAGCATTCGCCATGTATCATTTGTACCGGGAAAGCCACTACCGCTAATAATTATCCGTTTACTTGAACCCATACTATATTATAATTTTTGCTGTATAATTTGTAATAATCTACCAAACCCCTCATTCGGGTAATATATTCTGTTAATCCGGTGGCTGTAGCCGGTTGCAATATTGGCGGTACGCACACCGTAAAATCTACGCCCTCGCCTGCAAATTCTTCTACTTCTCTGTAAAAAACGACCTGAGGCGGTTCATAATGAAATACTTCCCTGTTTTCAGCTTGTTCATAAAAATATGTCGCTGACCTAAAAACAGTATTTACAATCCTGATGCGTCTTTGATTGGTATCAAACCTATCATTAAGCATCGCCTCCATATATACTTTTTGCGAGTTATGGTTGAGCCTGTAAAAGGCATCAGCCATGTAAGTAGTAAAATCAGTATAAAGAACTTTTACGGGCTTTAAAAGCACATCGGCCAAAGCCTTTGTTTTAGGCTGCCTGCGTGCCATTGGCAACAATGCCTCAACAAATAGGCTCCAAGTAATTATAAATATCTCCATTAGCTTTCAACTGGAATCCAGTTAATGTTAAGTTCATCTATAACCAGGTAGCCGCTGTCTGCAACCCTGAATATATCTATAGGCCCCACATTCGGTATTCCCTGCTGATCATACGTGTAATCCCCATATTTACTTGCCGCCTGGTTTGCCTTATTCTCAACAACGCCTTGTACATTTCGAATAGCTCTTTTAAGCTCTTCAATGTTTAGCCTGCCGTTAAAGCTTATATTTTTAAGAAAGTCATCTATAGCGTTCTGAACGGGGGTGTTATTAGTGCCATCTAACCTTTGACCAAAAGAGTTTAATATCTTAGGGTCAAAATATACATCAAGGTCAAGTAACAATTTATCTGCCATGCCCGAAGTTACTTCGAGCTGCGTACCGGCATCAACTACATGGTTTCTCATATAATAATCTGCCGCCGTTAATGCCTCCACCGTTAATGGCTGTAAATTACCCTCGCCGTCGCCCCCTGCAAGCTTTATCCTTAAAATGCCATAGCCATTGGCACTGTATAGCTTTATTGCGGCAGCTTGTTTTACAACTTTTGCGGCGGCTATAGCTTCATCACTTAATTCGGTTATATTAAATTTATCAGTACCGGGTATCACGGGAACCCCAAGCAGAAAGCCTAACGCTTTATTACGGTACCAATCCTGTGTATGAGCTTGATTTTGCGCAATCAGTGCATCCACTTGCTCTTTAAAAATATCCCATAACCCCTCAAGGGTGTAGATTGCCATTGACACTACGAAAAGTAAAAGCCTCCAAAGTGCGCTACCTGATGTGGAAGTGAGCGAGGCTCCAAGCTCAGTCGCCTGTAGCTCGGTTATCATTGATGTTTGTATTTGCTCTAAAGTCCTTGCCATTATAATAGTGGTAATAGTTGCGGAAATTGGTAATCTAATTCCTGATTTTCACTTTCTGTTGTAACTGCCGTTGCGGGAATGATACCCTTGTATTTATAATAGTCTACAATGTCCTGTGCGCCATAATCCTTTTCAGGTATCTTTATGGTATCACCCGTGCTAAGTATAGCGGTGGGGCTTAATCCGTTTAATTTTGCAATGTCAAGGTAAGCGGCAACTGTGCCGCAGTATTGCACCGCAACGTCAAACAGGCTTTGGTTATGTAGTATTTCTTTTTGCATTTCTCAATAACCTGTTTTCTCGTTTTAACTCTGTTATCTCCTGTTGTTGGAGTTTTATTTTTCGGTCTTTTAATTTCAATTCTTCTTCAAGCATGGCCACCTTACGGTTCATCATCTCGTCATATTCCTTAAAACGGCTCTCATAGCGGCTTTTAAGGTCGTCAAGCAATGCTTTATAATTGCTTGATAGTTTAGCATCATTATCAATTTCGGCACTTACCGCATCAGCGGTAGACTTTCTACGACCAAAGAACCACCCAAAATAACCTGTGCTGCCTAACGTTATGAGACCGGCAACAGCGCCTAAAATTTCGTTCATTTAAGTTATTGTATAAGTAAGTGTGCCTGTTACAGCTCCGCCACCAGGTTGGGCAACAAGTCCCGCACTATAATTTATTTTTGCCTCCTTTATTTCTTCGATTACTGCTTTAGCTATTGCCAAAGAAATTCGCTCTAAACTGTCGTTTGCGCTTTCTTCTTCGGTTTGCTCATTTATTAAAGCTTCCTTTATTTTACTTTTTAATCTTTGTGTATCCAGCATTTAACTATCCTTTAAAAAGCTATCAAAGCGGGTTTGTATATTCTCAAATTCAACATCATTAACCAGCGATATTGTGGGGCCTACATTTGTTGTAAATACCATGTGCCTGCACGCCGTAATCAAATCGCTAACAAGCTTTTTTAAGGTTTCATTTTCTTTTTTAAGAAGAAAGCCGTCTTTGTCAATTTGGAATTGTACACCCTCAATTTTTAAGGCAATACTTTCAATCTCAGAACATGCCTCAACATAGAGCCTATGTATATCTTCATTAATTGGGCTTACCAATACAGAGCTGCCAACCTTAGGGAAAATGTGAAATTTGTTCAGACTATCATCAATTACAGCCGATAGTTGTACATCGGTATATTCTATTTCATCATCAGACACCCGGCATGTACCTTTATCTTTGTCAACTTCCAAAACCGTAACAGGAAATGTGTCTACATCCCTTTTTGTTAATTTTCTGAAAGCATCCTGTAGCTCTTTATCCATTATATTTTAGTACCTATAGTTACCTTACGCCTTGCACCACCCATACCAAAAGTGGTTACTACTTTCTTAATAAAGTATGCGCCCTCCCTGTTTAGATGTTCTTTATCAATAAATACCGCCCTCATACCCCTTGTAGCATACGGCATAAGAAAACTGGTAATATCGCCCTCAAAGCCATCATATTTCAATTTCTCAATTTCAGCGAGTGCCATTTCACGTAACTTATTTTCGTCGCTTATAACGCTTGTGTGGTAGGTTCTTTGCTCGCCATCAGGGTCGCCCACCTCAATACTTTTGCGTTTATTATCAGGGGCTACATAGGTGTACTTTATTTTTAGTTTCCTGTCCTCTTTACTCTTAAATTCAAGGTTATTTTCAACCAGGTTATAATTAAGATCATAAAGCACTTCCTGCCCTATATTGGTTAGCTGCTGTAACCCGCAATACAATTTTCCTGCATCATCTATAAAGGCGGTCATAAGCAAATCCTTTTTAAAGCTTTCTAACACCTGGGCACCGTTGGCACCTCTTACAATCCATTTATCAAGTGGCACATCGGGTATCGTGTCCGCAAGCTCAATGCCCGTATCTTTTACAACCTCCTTTAAAATTTCTTTCATAGAGGTTTTACTCCATGACTTTGTAATATTGTTACGCCTGAGCTTCCACATGGCATCTTCGCAATGAATTTCCATCGGTATTTTAGGGCTTACCTTTTTAACAAAACCTGTAAACTCAACGCCTGAATATCTGCCCTCATAAGCAAGGGTGATTGTTATAGGGTCACCCGCTTTAATGGCTTCTTCAGTATATTTCTGCTCACCATTTTGCTTTACCTTAAATCGTGTAGGCATTTTTATTATGGCTGTATCTCCAAGCTCATCGACTGATTTGGTAATTTCCACTTCATGGATAGCACGGAAAACATAATCGCCAATCTCTATTTTACCATCCAGTACAAACATCAGCCTAAGTTTTTTTTTCTTTCAGATCAGCGTAAAAGTCCTGGTCGCTAACGGCAGCAATAGTATATTTTTGCATACCCTGTTGTCCTACCATTTCATCAAACTGCAAATCTTTAATTACAAGTTTCCTTATTTCAAAAAGCTCTAAGAATGGATTGTTAACCACCTCTAAAGCATCGTTAACTTCAAACATTCGTCTTATAAGGTCTACCTGCTCTGCGGGGTAAGCGTCTACATTGTCCTCATTAAGGCAAAGCCCCCTTATTGTTATTTGGTAGTCCTCAGTACATATATATTCTTTTACCGGGCCTTTGCGTAGCTTTCCAACGGTGGCAGTTTCCACAATGGTTTTAGAAATACTAAAAGAGATGAGGGGCTCGTTAGGCAAATCAAAGATTTCACCCTTATAGCCTAAAGCAATAGTGGTAAAATACTTTTGTCCCGGCTTAACAAAACCCACGCCCATAAGGCTTGGTAAAGTAAAAAGCGTTTTGTTTTTTGCCCACCACTCAGGGAACAATGGCCCTATATAATCGTGATGGGCTTTTGCTACAAGTTCTTTTATATCAAATGTTGCCATTACCCTGTCTGCATTTGGTTTACACTATTGACAGACCTTAAAATCATTTCCTGTATTTTATCTCCTAATTGTGAAATTCCTTTCTCGGAGCTGTCTACATAAATTTTCGTATCGTCTTGAAGCTTTTCAATATTTACGGTTATGTGGGTTATCTTAGAACCTCCCGACACAATACCGTCAGTACTACCATTAGCAGCGCCCCCCTGTCCGGCTTTACCGCCTGCGCCCTGTTTAGCGACATAATTATCGTACGCAGATGTACCGGTATTTTTTGCACCACCGCCGTTAAACTTATCCTGTATGGCTTTAAAGTCTTTTTTAATGCCCTCGGTGTCTACGGTTATACCTACCTGGCTAAACTCGTTCATTGCAGCCTTGCCGGTATCAACCATCTTTTTATAACCGTCAGATATAGACTTTTTACGGGCTTCGGTATCGGCGGCAATTTGAGATAACATTCGTTGGTTCTCGTCGCTATCGCCCATGCCCACGGCTTCCTTAAAGTTGTACCAACCCTCTTTAATTTTGTTGATACCTATCATCAGGCCATTTACAAGGGTGTTAAAATTAGCTTGAACATATTCGGTGTATGCTTGCCATAGAAGTTTTGCGCCGTTAACGGTATGCTTCCACGAGTCGCCCCAACCGTTAGTATATTTTATAACCATGCCTATTACCATGATAAGAGCCATAATACCAAGCACTATCCAAGTGGTAGGATTTACAAGCATAAGGGCATTGTAAATTAAAAGGGCGTTATTCCATAAGTAATATGCGGCAGTTACTACCAATATGATATCGGCATAAGGCGTAAGCACATCTATAATTGCTTTAAGGCCTGTGGTTAGCCAGTTAACAACAAGTAATACCCCGCTCATTGCATTGGCAAAACCCGCTACAAGCGTACTGGCACTATCAATTCCAAAGGCTACTTGTATAAAAGACATAAGGCTATCTACTACGGGCGATATCATTGCCCATAAAAGTTCAAACCACATAGAAATATCAGACAAATGCGAGCTTAAAAAATCAAGCGATGCACTTACGGCATCAATCACACCCGCAAAAATTCCGCTGGACTCGCCACCTATGGCAACAAGAAAACTATTCCATTGGTCGCCCAGGTTAGAAATCCTGCCCCCAAGCGTTTTAGAAATTGCATCCATAGAGTTTGCAACCCCTGTCATATTACCGTATTGCAAAATAGCCTGTCGCAATGCAGAGGCATTATTTTGTACGGTTGTTGTTATACCTTTAAATGAAAAGCTAACCTGGTCTCCCGCCTTGGAAGCCTTAACACCAAATTCTTTAAGCCGCTCAAATTCGCCGCTTTCGGCATCGAGGATAGCCTCAGTTAATTGGTCAAAGCCTTTGCCCTGTGATGCTGCAAGGTCGCCCATCTTACGCAGCTCGTCTTTAGTGGGGTTAAACCCCCTGTTGACGAGCTTAACAAATGCACCGGTAAGCTCATTTAGCGCAAAGGGCGTTTCCGTGGCAAACTGTGTAAGCATGTTAAGGGCGGCACTACCGACATCGGCAGATTGAAACGTATTAGTTAAAACCGCACTAAACTTTTCATACTCTGCCCGCGCCTCGACGACTTTATTAGTAAACGACCAGATGGCCGCAACGGCAAAAACGCTAACAATAATACTCTTAAGCTTATTCATGGAGTTGCCCATAAAAGTGCTGGTTTTTTCTGCCTGCCTCATAGAGTTATCCATACCATCTACCTGCCTGCGCGTAGCTCCTACGGACTGAGCAACCCTTTGCAGGGTATTGCTGGCATAATCACGCATTCGCACTATAAATTCGTAGGCATTCATTGTTGTGGGTTTGTCTTAGATTCCTGGCTTCTTATGTGATGTAGTATTAATATGTCCTCTGCCCATTCTTCATCACTAAGTTTTGAGGGTTCGGGGTTATGCATGTAATACTTTAAATACCCATTGTAAAGAGATATATTAAGGCGTTCGGCATATTTAAAAGCGGAGGCGTCATCAGTATCGATGACAGCCTCCTCTAAAGCTTTTTTAGTGTAGCAACCTTTTGGTTTTGCAGGTCTTCAATAATTTTGTATAAAGGAAAACGGATTGCCGCATTGTTACGATCATCAAAAGCCGGGTCTTTTTCTATACACACAAGCTCGAATAATTTTTCCTGTGTAACGAACGGCTTACCCGATGGGTTTTTCTTTTCGGCCATTCTCAAATCTTCGCGGGTAATTACCCTCACAATGCATTTGTGTCCGTCGATGGTAATAGCAGTTTGACGATTTTCTAACGCCTCGGTTTCGGCATCGTCATACTCAAAAAAGTTTATAAGCTTTTTACGAGCAGGTAAAAAATACTCGTCATTGCTTTTTATTTCAGGATCGCCGCCAATCCATAATGCAGAAAACATTTCTTCGCCAAAAGCAATATCGCCATCCTTTTGCATCGCTGTGAATGCCCTTTTAAAATCCTGCATTTTTGGCTCACGTAGATAGCCAATTTTATCATCTACGGGAAATTGCCAAACACCCCCGTGTTTTTCTTTCCATTCGTTTATTTGCTGTTGTGTAGCCATATTATTGTTGTGGTTTTAGATCGTAAAATAGTATCGGAAGCTCAACAAGCATTTGTTTATCGCCTTGCTTCATGCCTTTTTTGTACTCTGTAATTTCTGCCTCAGGCACAATGTCTATAACATCCTGTCCGCCATCGTTTGGCGTATAGGCAACCGTTATAGAAAAATTAAGGTTTAGTATATCCTTGTCCGGAGCATCCCTTATCATGGCTTCAAGTTCGCTTTGCCAAACTACTATTTTGCCCTCGTAAGATTTGTTACCTCTTAAAATGCCATGCCCTTTTGCACCACGGCCACGTTTAATTTCTTTTTCCTGTTTGGCGGTGTACTCAAATTCGGTTACACCTTCCAGTATGCGGCCACCGTAAGCAATTGTCACGTCTGACCAAGAATAGTCTTTTGTACTAAAATCTGCTGCCATGATTATTCAATGTTAGCTGTGAACCCAATGTTCACGGTTATATATTCAGCATATCCAACAGGCAACAATTGTATGCTTACATTGAAATTGCCGGATGTTACTACGTTTTGGTTTTGGTCGATGTATACTTTCAAGTCAGACAACTTGCCCGTTCTAACCATTAGGTCGCGCACTTCTTTGTCGGTGTCGGTTTGCCAGCTTTTAACTATAGCCGGATGTATCTTGCCATCCACTGTAACTGGCACTTCTTCCCCTAATTTTTCAACAAGCTTGTTGTAAGCGATAAGTACCGCTTCATCCATAACAAGGCCACGGGAAAGCGTTTTGTAGTCGTCTGTAGCTTTTGTAAGGGTAACATCAGACGAAAAATAATAACCGTTCCTGCCTGTGAAGCTGCGCATAAAAATGTAATTTTTATTATGTATTGCACCCCAGGCTGTAGAAAGTGCATCTACGTTAGTACTGTTTGTAAAATAGCCCGCCTGTGAAATAGGGCCATCCAGTACACGCCAAATTTTTCTTTGTGTAGGAATACTGGCTAACCTACCTAAAAGTAAGCCTATAGCGGCATCCTTTGAATTGTCGTTGTTGCTGATCAGTATTGATGTCCTGTTTAAGGATGTAGCACTGTAATCTTTTAAATCGCCGGCATTGCCGCTAAATTTGTTACCTCCTATTATAATTCTTAAAGGTTGGTATCGGGTTGCAAAGTCCTCAGCGAGTGCCTGGGCTTTAATTACTGAAAGGTGTACGTCGGCATCTAAACCATCGGTAATGGTTTCTGTAGTACCGGACTTTTTGCCAATGCCCAATATGCGGATTTTACCGCCTGCATCGGCTAATAGTTTTTTTGCATAAGCCTGCGTTACATCGACCATGTTTTCCAAAGAAGCTGCAACGGGAGCCAACATGAAATTAAGCTCAGCACCTGCAAGGGCTACGCTATAGAAGTCGGCAATTTGTTTGTAAGCATAGGCGTTAACACCTGTAGACGTAATGCCCTTAGCCTCCGCCTCAGGCAAAGAATATATGGTATATTTTTCGCCGGTGGTTACATTGCCCGCTCCTGCAACGGTTGTACCCGTTAACACCATGCCTGGTGTCTTTTGTATGTCGGCCTGCGTTTGGCCTAAGCCATTAGAGGCAATATTAAAGGTTATGGTAGGTAATGACATTACTTATAATTTTATGTTGAATTGAATAAACCACCCGACAACCGCCCCCATGAGGAAAGCAAGTAATAAGTTCATGAAGCTGTATCCGGTGGTTTTTATATTCGTGGTTTCGAGATCGGTTAATTTATTTATCGATTCCTTAAATAGCTCCGACTTTATTTTAGCAACAATTGCAAGGCTATCGCATGTTGATGTTACATTTACGCCTTCAGGCGAAAGGGTAACTTTTGCGGTGGCATTGCCGTTACGTTGCGTAAATACTTTGGTCTTTGAAACACCGTTTAAACCCTGTTTAAACGCCCTAAATTCTTCTATGGGAATAGTTAGAGTGGTTTCCGATTTTGGTGTATACAGAGTGGTATCTCTGTATGTTTCCTTGATTTCTGTTTTCAGTTCCGTATCGGTTACAGATTTTTGAATTTCCTGCCGCTGGACACGGCAGGAACTCAAACACACTACAACTAAACTAACTGCAAACAACATGAAAAGCTTTTTATACATTTTTATATTCGGTTTTAGCGTCAAAGCTGGGGCATGCCTTATTTACTTTTGGAAAATCCCTATGGCCCTGAATAATCGCGTTTGGAAATTTGAGTTTATGCTCTTTAAGCAACAACAGCAACGTTGCCTTTTGTTGTGGTGTCCTGGTATCTTTGGGCTTACCATTAGCATCAATACCACCTATGTAGGATATATTGATAATTTCGTTGTTATAACCCTTTACACCGTTAGAAACCTTATCAATAGACAAAAGGTTAACTGATGTGCCATCCGGCTTAATAATAAAGTGATAGCCGGGCTGTTGCCATCCAAGATGTTCACGCCAATATTTTTGTATACTTTCTACGGTTGCGCTTTGCGCTGTGGCGGTGCAATGCACGGCTATGTACTTTATTTTTCTCACTTACAATTTATTTTGTGGTTCTGTATCATCACTTTCCACAGTTTCAAAACCTACTTCAACGTTAATAAAAAGTGGATTGCTGTGTGGTTCCGGCTCATCGATTCCAATCGTGGCGGCGTGGTCACTGGCAAATTTTTTGTTTTCAAAAAGAAACTCATCGCTCGTACTGTACACCACCGGAGCTTTAGGGTTCTCTTTAAAAAAGGCTGTTACTTTTTCCGCAATACCAGAGGCAGCCTGAGCCGCCTCCGCTTGTTGTTTTTTTGTCGCCATGCTTAAAGTATTGCGCCCAGGTATTTAGGGCTGTTAGCGCGAATATTACCTACTAAAGCTCTTTGAGCAAACGAAACTTCATCGGCCTGTGTTGCGGCAGAAGAAAGGGTCGCAAACATTTCAACGTCGCCAAAGCATCTGAACACTTCGTCAGTTACCCAAGTGAACGTACATTGCTTGTCGGTGGCATCTTTTGTAGAACCCCACGGCTTTTTAACGCCCGCAGAGGTGTATATCGCTGAGCTGTTGTATTCAAAAACATTAAAGCCATAAAGAGTTTTCTCATTGATAACTTCCTTATAAAGCTTATAATCTTCTTTTCTAAGCCTTGCCATGTGGTCGGCGGTAAAACAAATGTTCATACCGTCGTACAGGTCAAGTTTATTGTAAAATGCCCTTAGGTCGATGATCGCGTCAATAACGCTGTCGCCACCGCCAAGATTTGCAATTTTATTGTGAGTATTGTTAGCAGCCGGTGCCCACGCAAAAGCAGCTCTTTTGCCTAAGTTCTTTGCAAGTGAAATTTTGTGCCTGTTAAGTACAGAAGTACGTTTATCATAAGCAAGCTCAACATCCTGTAATTTTCTGTGACGGGTTCTTTCGGTTGAGTAGGTTTTAAGCAATACCTCATTTGGTATGTCCTCAATTGTTGCAAGTGGCAATTCGTCCTCATTGCCCGAAAAATAGTCCTCATGCACGCCCGGTTCAATACCCGCCTCTGCAAGATGCAGCTTGTTATTGTCTACGTACTCCGATTTATCGGTAGACGCGTATAAAAAGCTCTGTTTAGGTATTGGGTTCTCTTTTATACCCGCAATCCATACTTCTTTTTGTAATGCCATATAGAGTAATAATTAAATTAATGGTTGATTTTTAAACTGTGTAGCGTTTACCTTCGCCGTACTCTTTTGCAAGTTTGGCGTAAGTATTAGGGTCGGTATCGTGGATACGCTTAAGCTCTGTGGGGTCATGTTTTTGCAGGTAGTCGTAAGAAAGCTCAATCCCACCTTTGCCACCTGCGGGGCTTCCTTTACCAAGTACAACCTCCTTAACCAGATTGTGCGCGCCGTTTTGGTCAGACTCGGCTTTCTTATCTGCAATAAGTTTTGTAAGCACGGCTTTTTGTGCCTCATGGTCTGTATCAAATCCGGCTAATGTTGCAGGCTTTAATACGTCTGGAATTAAACCTAAGCTTACGGCTTCATCAACTATGGTAGTTGCCTCAGCAAGGCGAATACCTTTAATTTGAGAGGTCAATTCAACAACTTTTGCTTCGGATGATTCCTTAGCTAATTTTAACTTTTGCACCTCAGAAACTACAGTATCTTCCGCAGTTTCATTGGAAAGCCCAAGCGTAAGGGCAATAACTCCGATTTTTGACATAGGGTCTTTGTTTAGATTTATTTTTTTTAATTTGTTTTCACTTCCCTTTGAGAGCTTTATAGCATCATCATTGCCGCCAATATCTACTATAGAAATCTCAACCAACTTGCATTGCGTTACCGTTTCAAGGTATTGTCCGGGTAGTATAAGAGTTGGGTCGCTTGACGTAGAAATCACATCGGCATAAATAGAGGCCATGCGTATAAAACCGCGCTCAACTTTACCCGCTATACCTTTTGCAAACTCGTCGGCTTCGTCAAACTCTATCTCAGCAATTAATTTGCTGTCTTCTACATAAAGCTTTATACATCGGCCTATAACAACCTTACCACCGTTCTCACCGTTGGCACGGGTATGCATAAACAGCACAATTGGATTTACTAAATATTGGGTGTAATTAATTCCGTTCGTTAATACACGGTAGCCATGCTCATTAACATTTTCGGTACTAACTACAAATTTGTGCACCATAATTTCAAGGTTAGTTATTCATTTCGTTGAGGCAAAATTGTGGCGTTTTTGAAGTAAAAAAAAATCGGTTTCCAAACGTTGTAGCCATTGAATACAAGCGTTGTAGCTTTTTTTTACAAATCTTGGAATAGGAATTTTTCAGTAAATTCTTTACCCCGAATTTTGCCTCATGACAGACTTTTTATTAGATGATGATGGCGATATAAAAATTGCCAATGGCGACCTTTTTGCGGGCCGCTCAGACGAGCAGCATCAGCAACATATTATCATTGCCAATAAGGGAGAATTTAAAGAGTTCCCTGAGCTTGGTGTAGGCATTGTACAGCTATTTGGCGATGATGATTACACTAACATACTCATCGAAACAAAAAAGAATTTGCAGTATGATGGCATGACAGTTAGAAATGTAAAATTTGAAAACGGCGGCAACCTCACGATATATGGCGAATACAACCAAGACTAAAGGCGGTCGCATGACCTCCGCCGAACGCGATTATAAAAAAAGCCAGGGCAAAGACCTGTTTGTAAAGGGCTTTTCAATAAATAATATTTCTGAGATTATAGGTGTTGGGATAAAAACTTTGGGCGTATGGCGTGAAGAAGCCCAATGGGATAAAGAAAAGGAGCTTAACAACATAAGGCCGTCAGAAATTAAACGCCTTATACTTGAATACGTCCGTGATATCAAAAACGGCGACACTCCATTATATAAAGCCGACGACCTCTCTAAAATTTCGGCTGCATTCGACAGGCTTAACGATAGCCGAAAGAAAGCGGTTTACACAATGGAAAGCTTTGATGATTTTTCACAACACATGATGGTTATGGCCGGTAATGCCACAGGTAAAAAAAGGGATGAAATTATCGAAACCTTACAGGGCATAAGGGTATACTTTGACAAATACGTAAGCGAGCTATTGCAACATGACTAAGACCGAACTAAAAGAAGCAAAAGAACGCTTTGAGCGAATGAGCAAGCTCATTAAAGAGCTTACATACGGTAGTTTGGTAAAAGAGACCACCGCAGAGCAGGAGGCGAGAATTAAACGCCTTTTAAAGCCTGAAAACTACGGCGAGTTTTTCGATTACTATTACGGTATACATAGCGGCTTGCCGTTGGGTGATGCGCCTACGCCTCGTTTTCATATAAACGATTATGTAAAGGCTTATAATAACCCTTTCATTAGGCAGCTAAGGAAAAAGTTTAGGGGCGCGGGAAAATCCATACAATGCAATGTTGGCAATATTACCCACCTAAAACAAAATGACAAATTGTTTTTTGCGGTACTTATTGGTATGAATGAGGGGCTTGCTAAGATACTTCTTAGCGATTTACAGGTACACCTGCAACATAACGAAAGGTTTATTAAAGATTTTGGAGTTCAGTTCAGCTATGGCGATTGGACGGACGGCGATTTCCAGACCACAGACGGAAAAAACTTTAAGGCCTTAGGGCTTAACCAACCTTTCAGGGGTTTACGTTTTGGCTCGAACCGTATAGATTTTGCCTCGGTAGACGACTGCGAAGACCGTGACAGGGCTAAGAACCCTGAAATGATAAGGAAGTACGGCGAAAAGCTTACTGGCGACTTAGCGAAAGCCTTTCACCGCAAGCGTGGCCGCATGATTGTAAATAATAATTACATCGTTCAAAACGGCTTATTAGACTTTCTTTCTGAACAATGGAAAGAAAACCCAAATTTTCACGATAGCGTTACCAACCTTACTACTATTAATATTGATAAGAATAATTACAATACTATAAAGGGTTGGGAACCCAGTTGGCCGGAACGCGATACTAAAGAAGAAATTATAAATATTATCCTTTCAGACGATTATTACACAAGCCAAAGGGAGGACTTTAATAACCCTATTGAAGAAGGCAAGCTATTTAAAGCCGATGTAATAGTACACAGGCTTGTACATAGGCTCGAAATTTTTAGCGGCTTCCTGATACATTGGGATTTAAGTTATACGGCCACGGGCGATTATAAGGCGGGAGTACTATTAGGTATACAAGGAACATCATTAACGGTTTTAGAAATGTTTTGCCAGCGTTGCGAGATACCAAGCGCAATGGAAGTTCATTACCAATGGGTAGAAAAATATCTTACCAATTATGGAATGGCTCCTATAAGCTTTTATGATGCCTCAGTCGCACAGGAATCAGTTTATAGTCCTATCATTAATCAGGCGGCAGAAGACAGCGATTGCATGTATGTGCCTTTGCCTACACACCAACAGGGAGACAAGCATAATAGAATTGCTGCGGGGCTAACAAGCATTTTCCATAGAAAGATATTAACGTGGGATGAGAGCCTGAAAACCCGCTCTAAAAAAGATTATGATGCAGGTATGGCGCTATTAAAGTCTTTTGAAAAAGGTGTGACCACCGACGACTTTCCCGACACATTAGACAGGGCATGTGCTTTAGCCCAACTTTATTTTGGGTATAGCAAAAAAGAAAACGGCCACAAGCCCGCGATAGGCAAACGTAAAACTAAACGCAGATTATGACACCACGCAAAGAAATATATTTAAGGATAAAAGAGGCATTAAGCAACATTGACAAACTGGAACTTGTAGACCTGTATCGAAAACAGTTTGAGGGCGATAAAGAAACATTCCCGCAGTATTGGACTGCCGCCCTTGTTAAAATAAATAAGATCACGTGGCAAACGATGGTTGAGCACAGGCAGGAAGGTACTGCCGACATTGATATCTTACTTTACACTAAGGATGGTTGGATGGACCAGCACCAGGGAACTGCTGATGCAAGTGGCGGCCTGCTTGAAATTGACCTTTTAGATGATGTTACCGAGCAGGTACAATTTTTATTTGGCGAAACTTTCAGGCCATTGGAGCAGGCGGGAGAAGAAGTTGAAGACAATAGCAAGGATGGAATTATGAGCTATAGGCTCAATTTTACCACACTTGTTTACAGGCAGGTTAATTACCAATATGCAAACAAACCGATAGGCTTTATACCAAAACCATTTATTAGTTAATTATGGCATTTTTAATAAAAGACGAGCTGCGAACGGTAGCCACATTGGAAATAATCAACCTTATAACCAATAACAATGATAGTATTGTAGATGATGTTATTAGCGAAAGCATAGATGTTATGAGCGGCTATTTATATCAATATTATGATGTTGCTGCCATCTTTTCCACATTGGGGCCTGAACGCAATTTAACGATCCTTAAACACCTCAAAGCTATTGTAATATTTGAGGTATCAATGAGGCGTAAATGCCCCATATCTAAACATCAGGAAGATGCCAAAAACGAGGCTTTAACCTGGCTCGAAAAAGTTTCTGAAAACAAGATAAAACCACCTTTGCCTATTCGTCAGGTTGATACTAATAGTGACGGTGTGCCGGATAGCGATATTAGATTTATGAAGTTGGGAAGTAACAAAACCTATAAAAATAAATGGTAGCATGAGCGATTTAAGAGAATTGCAGGCCATGCTTGACCGGGCAGCTCGTGAAATACCGCAGTTATTGCCTGCTATCGTAGGGGTTGAGGGTAAGAACTTTATTGAAAAGAACTTTAGAGACCAGGGCTTTAATGATGTGGGGCGCGATGCATGGCCTGAGCGACAGTTAACCGACTCACGGGGGCGTGATATTACACGATACCGAAGTAACAGAACCGGGCGGCAAGGCAACCTTAACCGCTATGGCAGCAAGAACCAAGACAGGGCAATACTTGTAGGCCACAACACGGGTGGGGATAAATTAAAAAATTCGTTTCATTACCGAGCAAGCTCCAATTATAGCGTTGTAACATTTTTTACTCATAAGGAGTATGCAGAGCGTCACAACGAGGGTAAAGACGGAATGCCAAAACGCCAATTTATAGGGCCATCACGATACCTCGAAAACAAGATAAAAGCCAAATTAACACGCGCATTAGACCAAAGATTAAGACGATGAAACATAAATCTAAAATAGTTAACGCCGCCGCCAAAAGTATAGGTAAAAGAAACGATACTTTAAACATAACCGGTAACGGCTTAAAAAATGTTAGCCTGAAAGCCTCAGATGCTAAAGACATTAGTAAGGTTACGAATTTAATGGTTGACACTATCCGCAGGCAACGCAGGTTGTGGCGTAAAGAGCTTAATGATTGGCAGGCGGCTCGCTATGCCCGTTATCAGGCAGAATTACCCCGCACTTATCCAATGGAAGAAGTGTACGACGATATTATGTTAGACGGCCACCTTACCGGCATAACAGGTAATAGAACCCTTAGGACTACCAATAAAAACTATGTATTTGCCATAGATGGCAAAAAGGACGATAAGTTAACCGAGCTTATTAAAGACCGTGAATGGTTCGAGTACACCATAGAAAAAGGGCATGAGTCCATTTACAGGGGGCATAGCCTGCTTTTGGTAAAGCAATGGACTAAAGGCAATATTATAGAAATGGAGCTTATCCCGCGTGGTATGGTTATCCCTGAGCAAAAAGTATTGTTATATGACATTAACGGCGATAGAGGTATAGATTTTTCAACTATAACCGATATTTTGTGGTATGCACAGTTTTATGATCATGTTGGCCTATTAGAAAAAGCGGCACCGTATACCATCCTAAAACGCCATAGTTGGGGTAGTTGGGATGAGTTTGAAGAATTATTCGGTATTCCGATCAGGATAGCAAAAATAGCTTCGCAAAGCGAGTCGGTTAAAAATGAAGTTGCCGGATGGCTGGAAGAAATGGGCTCAGCTCCCTACGCAGTATTCCCATTGGGTACCGAGGTTGAAATAAAAGAGAATGCCAAAACGGACTCCTTTAATGTCTTTTACCAAAAAATAAAAGCATTAGATGGCGAGCTTTCTAAGTTAGTGTTACACCAAACTATGACAACGGAAAATGGCGCATCTAAGGCTCAGGGCAACGTACATGAGAATACCTTAGGCGAGGTTGTTACAGCCGACGAAAAAAAAATGTTGGCTTTTTTAAATAACCGTGTTGTACCTGGTATGCGCCAGTTAGGGTATAATATACCTGATAAGGCAAAAATCATTATAGAGGTTACGACCGACCCAACCGAGCAAATTAAGATAGATACCCAAATTATGGGCAATGGCTACGTACTAAGTAAAAATTATTTAGAAGAAACTTACGGGGTAGAAATTGAAAGCATGCCCGGCGCAAAAGCCCCCGCAGACGATAAGGGAAAGCGTTAAGCCTGCTTAAATTATTCTACCGTTCAAAATGCTGTGAAGTTCCTAAACAGGCTATAACACTAAGCAAAGAAGATTTTTTAAGCGGGCTGATTGAAGACTATATAAGGCAGATGTTTGACGAGCGTTCGGTATCAAAAGACAATCAGCAAAAATTAATGCAGTATTATAATACTGAGCTTTCTAAAGGTGTAGACATTGGGTATCATCCAAAACCTGAAATGTATAACCCGGCACTTGCGCACTCTCTAAAATATGATATTGCGCAATTTTCTGCCTTTAAGGAAACCAGCTTTAGAAAGCAGCTCGAAGCCGCCTTAACCAAAGACGGCAAAATATTGCCGTGGTCGGAATTTAAAAAAGTAGCTGCGGGCCTTAATGTTGACTACAACAAAAAGTGGCTTCATGCTGAGTATGTACATACTGTAGCAACAGCGAATATGGCTCAGAAATGGGAAGATTTTGAACGGGATAAGGATTTATACCCAAACATTCAATTTCATACTGTTGGCGATGCAAGGGTAAGGGACTCGCATAAAATATACGATGGCTTGATATTGCCCATTAATCATCCTTTTTGGAAAACACACACGCCACCGCTTGACTGGGGTTGCAGGTGTACATTAACCCAAACCGATAATGATGTGAGCGATTATGTGCCTAAGCAAAAAGAAGCTTTAGGAGGCAACGCCGCTAAAACTGGAAAAATATTTAATGAGAATGCCTATAAGGATGGGCTTAGCAACAAAGATGCTGCGGAAGCAAAAGAGAACCTGAGCGACTTTTTGCAAAGTGACACAGGCCTTGCAGATACGGCTAATCCTAAAGTTAAAATTAGCAAGGCGGCAGACGTTAACGACCTTGAAAGGAATTACCAGGTAGCCGATATATGCGCACGCGAATTGGATATAGATTTTGTTATCAGGGCGCACCGGGAAGTTAAAAAATATACTAACCCTGAGTACCTCATAATGAAACAATTTTTAGGCGATAGGAAATCTATACTTAGCCTTAATAACATGAGGGGGGTTATCGATGCGGCCAAAGAGCAAATGATGAATAAGCTCGTAAATCCGAAACAAATACCTCATTATATTGTGTGGGATTTGGATTTAATTAAACAGCTTGACATTGAGCAAATAATAGAAACGCTGAGGCGTAAGGTTACCGCTGAACGTGGCAGGACTATTAAAGGAATGATATTTCAATATAAAGGTAAGGCTATACACCTGAGCAGGGAACAAATTATAGAGCGGCAGTTTGATGCATTAAACAGCCTAAAATAACAAAGGCCTCTACATTGTAGAGGCCTTTGTCGTGGGCTGTCTTGGATGTTACACCGCGACTGCATTTTTATACTGGATCTTTGTAATAATGTTTATGCAGCAAATATATACAATTTAAACAGTGTTTAAAAGATATTTAACTGATTAGTAAGTTGCGGTAAATTTTGCGTGTTGTCTTTATAGGTACCCTCATAGCTAATTATAGCATTTACGGTTCGCGTTGAAAGGAAAACTTTTTTTGCAACCTCGTCAATTACTGCATCAATTCGCCATTTTGGGTTTTTATCCTGCATGTCATAGAACAACTTACGCACTTGATTATTTCTCTCTATAAGCCTCTCTTTGCGTGTCATATAGCAAAGATAAAATATTTTCTAAAAATATTACAAAATATTTGTTAATCAATTTTTATTCGCACTGGCTCTCTCCCAGTAATTTACCGTATGCATTATTCTTGTCCTCACTATTCATAGTGCCGAATTCTACCACCTTGATAACTTTAGCAGTCCCCTTGTTTTCCCTTACAACTTCGCATATATATTGTGCATAGCCGCTACGATCAGTTCCATCATTTAAAACGGCGACATAAAGCACGTTAGCATCGGTTAAAGTTGCATCTTTTACTTTAGGCTCTTTTTTAACCGCTTCAATAACTGCATTGTTAACGGTATCAGTTTTGGCTTCGGCTACATCAGGTATTGTAGTTTCAATGTTCCCTTTTTTGCAGGCTGTTATGGTTACCAAGCAAGCTGCAAGAATTAATATTTTTTTCATTTAATTATTGTGTTACCTCGCCAATCCAACACTCGTTACCGGCGTTGCTCCTTGACATGTAGAAATTATAAACATCTTGTGAGACCATAGTAGTTACACTTTCTTCTAATGATACGCCATACGTTATAGCATAGTCAGCCGGGTCACTGGAAGAACTCATTTGCAAAACTTTCATTTGGCATCCCGTGGGGGTTGGCGTGGCATCGTCATCGCCACATGATAAAATTAGGAATGTTGAAATGATAAATAGAATTTTTTTCATTTTAAGGAAATAATATTTTATATATAAGGCTCTTAAAACTTACTCGTAACCAACGATACCAGTAAGGTTTTTTTTTGTTTTGCATTACCTACCCCCGCTTATTGGTGCAAAATGTGTAGGTGCCTGTTCCTGTTCTTTAAAAGGTACAAAAACGCTGCTTTGAGCATATCCATCAAGAGGGGAACTCATGGAAATTCTGTTTTGTTTATGGTAATTTACCGTTGTGTAAATCCATCCACCAGGTACTTTACGCACTTCTGTAAATCCAGTTGTAGTTTGCTCAATAGTTATAACTTCATTTAACTGTAAATCGTAAATAGTTTTTTCGTCCATGATTTTAATTGGTTAGTTGCACAAAGCTAACAATTTATATAATATGGAATTGGGCTCAATTTCTAATTATTAACTTTTATAGGTATTGGAAAATAATCTAACATAATTACATTTGCTGTAATATTTTCTTATTATGACGACTAAAGATAAAATTCAATACGGTAGGCTAACGCTTTCAGAACTTACAGACATTATACAAATAGTGGAGATGAATAATAAAGAGTTAGGTCTACGTTTATGGTGGGTACATGAGACCGGCAAGCTTTTAGCCTACATGGCCGATGGCGACAGGCTTATATATGAGAAAATTTTTAGTAATGAACCATTACATATTATGCTTGCTAAAATGTACTATAACTGCCAGTTAATTGTTGGCAAACGTTCGTATAAACGTAAGCTTGATGAAGAACGACAGGCGATGATAGAGCGCGAATACTTGGGAGGGCAAAATGCACCGGTTTTTGATATTGATCCTGACGAAAACCGTATGACCATGGGTCAACGTGCCGAGCAAATTAGAAAAAATAAAAACTAAATATATTATGTCGAATTTAATTAACTTAGTAGAAATTTAATTTAATCAATATGAGTGAAATTACAAAAACTTTTGTACTTGGTGATCAGGTGCGGTTAAAGAGTGGAGGTCCAGTGATGGCGGTTAACAATTTTGATAAAACTCTTAATCTAAGTGGTCCGTCCTATTTCAATGGCCGCGTTGATTGTTCTTGGTTTGATAGTAAGGGAGATTTAAAATCTGCACGATTTCATCAAGATGCTTTGGAAAAAGTAGAATAAAAAAAGCCACTTATATTAGTGGTTTTTTTTTCTCATTTGTTTCAGCCGGATGAACTTACTTGAAATATTGAGGCTGGTAATAAGCGCTAAGAATTAGATTTTTATGATAATAAAAGTTCATAGGTGTTTATATCTAAAGATACAATTGCCAATTATGTACTGCAATTTACCTTTAATTACTTAGCCTATCTCCATTATTTCACTCATATCTGGTTGGTGATATGTAATACTTAATTATTTTATGTAATATTGTTCATTATTATATATTTACCAGTTATGGATCATATCGAAATAAAAATAAAATCTGACACCGATGGTGAAGATTTGGAGTTGCACAATATGTCATTGTACGCAACTGACCAGTTTATTAATATCCTAACTGCCCTAAAAAATATCGTCGGTTTTGAAGCGTCTCCAGATTTGAAAATTGGTGTGCGTCCAGGCAGCGCATGTTTGCAAATCAACGATGACGGTGGCGGTGATCATTTAAAAATTGTTACGGATAATAGCTTAAAAGTTATTCGAAATGAAAAAGGGAGGAATAATGTTTATGTCCGAAATTTAAAAGTTGTTCAGGATGCGTTAAGATCAGATTTAAAAATCGACATACTATATGTAAGAAATGATAAAAAAGTTGTAATCAATAAATTTTTCAAACGAACATTTAGAAGTACAAAAGCTACAGATACGGATTTGAAAGATTACAAGCTTGAATTTTTTTATAACCGCGCTTTTGCAAGTGGAGGAGAAAGAAAACAAAATTTTCATATAAGAGAAGGGTATAGAAAGTTGACCTTCCAATGTGAAGAATCTGAGTCAAGTCAAATAGGTGGGCTTTTGTTTAGGGATATTCATTTTTCCGCTTGGGCATATATGAAAGGCGAAAAGATGGTTTATCGTTTTTGTGATCTTTATATTGACGACGATGCAGAATACGTGGCGGAATTCCGCAATTTTATCGAGGATTTCTATCACTATGAGGGCACTGAAAGCATTAAAAGTATCCACTACAAATTAAAAGAATATTTTCTTGAACAGGATTTCCATAAAGCAAAAAAGTTTATTCAACTCTTTTGTACAGAGATAGCAAATGTCAATGATCTGATGGGAATATTATTAATTACCAAATCTTTTAAGGATAATGATATTTTAAAACCACAATTAATAAAGATTGAAAAAATTGTTGGAAAAAAAATTAATAGAACGGTATCGTAATGAGTATCTTAAACCAAATTCCCACAGATTTAAAAAAATTATGTGAGTACGATAGGACGAAAGATTATATAGGAATTTCAATAACTATGAATAGCCAAGGTATAGGTTACCATAGTGGTATTATTATATGTTCAGATGAAATAATTTATCATTTTCACTTTACTGGACAAATGATATATGAAGAATTTGGACCCGTAGTACCCAATAATATTTATATTAAGGAATTAAAAATACTTAATACTGCTTTGGTAACAACCTATAAGGCGATTGCTGAAATAATCTATGAAGATGCCGTTATTGACTACGGTATTGTATTTGACAAATCATTTTTCAAACCTGATGGCTCGTACTACGCAACTAATGGGATACCGAATGTAGTCACATGTGTAGGTTTCTGTATTAAAGTAATTAGTGCATTTCTTTATAATCAAGAAGAGTATTTAAATGTTGACGACTGGGACACGACAAGTTTAGAGAGTATTGAAAATGACTTACCAGGGTTGGTAGAATATACTATAGATTATTTAAATCAGGTGGTTCCAGGTCTATCTGACGAATTGTTGCAAACACTGGTTAAAAGAATAAGACCATCTGAATTAACAAGCTCAGCTTTTTATAATTCTTTGCCGGTTGCGAAAGGTAATATCGATACAATTAGACCTGCTATAGAAAATTATTTATTAGCGGAATATCTCGCATCATGAAAAGAGCCACATTTAGTGGCTCTTTTTAAATTATTTCCTCTACAATTGCATGCCATTTTTTTGAAAGCGAAGTGCCCCGTTTCCAGTTGTCAACACCAATATTCCGTGCAATGATTACTGCGTCTTCTATTTTAAGGCGGTTGTCTCGCTTAATAACTAAATCTTTTTGGAATTGTTGAAGGCTTTTAAAAGCTTTACTATTTTCTATTTTTTCTGTCATTATTGTTAATAAGTTTGTAATTCATTAATACTTTGTGTAGCTTTATATTATGTTACACCCTAAGTGCTTTTTTTTAATCGCAGTTATGGTGTGGCAGAGTGGTAATGCAGCAGCTTGCCAAGCTGTGAGCCTTCGGGCTTCAAGGGTTCGAGTCCCTTTACCTCCGCTAAGTTTTAGTTAGCCCCCTCTAAATTGGTTCCCGAACCTTTTTACAGGGGGCTTTTGGATTTACTACTTTGCTTTTTTAAGTTCGGCCAGTTGCTTTATTGCGGCGTTATAGTTCTTGCCTGGCTTTGTGGGTGTACTGAAATCATCATCAAAGCGGCGTTTGCTGATAAACCTTGTGAGGTATATCTTTTCAATGGTCTTATTTTTGAGCCAGTTGTTATAGAGTGGGACGGATATAAAGCACTTTATTTTGTCGGCTTCCGTAAGCTTGTTAAAGGCTTTTTTCGCTTCCTGCTTATCGTGCTTATAATCGTATAGTTCCCAAAGAGTTTCAAAGCTCAAATCGGGAGGGCTAACGACTACATTAAATTTGCTCGTGTACCGTTCATCTTTCATCCAAATGGTCAACATCTGAATTTCATTATCAGGGAAGTTGCTCGAATAAAGCCATCGTTTTTGTATGTCGTTTAGATCGCAATCTATCTTTTCAAAAAGCTTTAAATTGCCGATTAAATCGTATTTAAACAGGAAAACAAGCCCCACTTCCTTACCCTGAGCGCGGTAGGTAGTTAACTGTTCCATTTAGCTCCATTTAAGCTTTCTAATACATGAATTACTGGCATACCTACATTGGTGGCAATCTTCTTTTCAATAAGCGCGCCTGCGCTTGCTATGTGGCACGGTAGGCAGTAAATAGCATCGCAGCCCATTAGGGAGGCAATGCATAAACGCATTGCGCTAATCCATGATGCATCAGGGTTGTTTACAACCTCAATAGGGTTTACAGGTTCGTAACCCATTGCCGCAATTGCATCGGCGGCAGCTTTAAACTTTTGGGCGCATTCGTCAAATGGTAATCCGGTTACTTTACCGGCGATATAGATTTTTTTCATTACACGCGTTTCTTTAATTCGTCAAGTTGTTTTTTAAATTTTTCTACCTTTTGCAGGTCTTTAACTATTGCACGCTTTAATGAGGCGGCTGCGAGTTGGGCATCTGTAAAAAAGCGGCTCTTATCCTGTGGGGTTTCGGCAATTTCAGATTTAGAGACAACATGCTCAAAGCCCTCAGGCCATCGGCCAAAGTAACTGCGATCGGTTTCTTGCAGTACGATTATTTCCTGAACGCCCATTAATGGGCTGATTTCATATATTATTTTCATGTTACAGTTTTTTATCAAGTTGTATGTAAATCAATTCCGCAATGGATTTAAAATAGGGGTCGGTTTCTTTATCTTTAACACTTAGCAACAGGGCGTTTACTGCGTGGGCTTCATGGTATTTTAGAGTAACTGAGTGCTTTTTTTTATGATTAAAGAGGTCGGTTCTACGGCTAAGGGTGGTTGCCTTTTTACTGAATTTATCGCCAACATCCTGACAGATTGTGAGCAAAGCTTTGTCGCGCCGGGGTAGATTAATAAACCCCTTTATACTTTGCTCAACAAAAACATCAAAGCGTGCATCGAGATAAATAATTTGTTTGGCTGTAAGGCTTAGATTTACTTTCATTAACAATCAATTGTTTCGGTTCCTAATATTTCTTTATTGCACATATAACATACTTGTACAACTGTCTCGCAGCCACAAGCAGCATGTAATACACGTGGATAGGTTAAATTGTGTGGGCAATCATCACTCATGGTACCTCCTAAACATTTCTTTCGCATGGCACCAGGTGTCACATTGGTTAACATCCTTGCATTTGCATTTTGGGAGCTTAAGATTTGCTAACGGGTCAGGCTCTTTGTTGCGCTCTATAATGCGGCCTGTAAAATAACCCGCTATATAACCGGCAGCAAAAACAACTACAACGGCTAAAACAATGTATATCCAATCCATTAGGCATATAGTTTTTTAGTCATACTTTCTAAGGCACCTATAAACTTGTTTAGCTCCTTATCATCCATGTTTTTGAGGGTTTTTTGAATTGGGCAAAGCTTGCTATACATCCACTCGTTTAGCTTATCTACATCGGCAACCTTGCGGCCTTTCTTGATGACACACCAACCGTACTGGATGCAAAGCGACAATATGTAAAGGTGGCGGGGGTTGGTTTTGTCGAACGTGGCACGAAATGCAAGTCTGTGCGGTTCTTTACCAAGTTTTTCGAGTATGCGATTAGCCTGGTCAAATGTGAGGTCGTTTGTGCTTATCTTGTTATTATCATCGGTTGCCCATTGTACGAATTCTTCTTTTATGTCGCGGGTTGGGGCGTTGATGTGTATAAGCTGTTTTTGTTGGGGTGTTGCTGGTATGTTCATAGTTGTAAATTTTGCACCGCCTCAGGCCTCGAACCTGAGTGAATGCCGTTACGGTTATTTAATTGTGGTAATTTGAATGGAAAGGCCCGCGCCTGAACGCTTAATTTCGATTTCACCAATCTTAGACAGTTCGACAATCTGGCCATGTTTTAGGGTGCCTTCAAAGTTTACTTTTGTTTGGATGTGGTCGCCGAAATCTACCAAGGCGCTTTCCTTAACAGGGTGGTTGTTTAACGCTTCGCTTATTGCGGTTGCTAATGCTGCGGCTGTAATTTCTGTTGTACTACTCATAGTGAAAATGTTTGATTATTATATACTTGAAAAATTTAATACGATTGTTTCCCATTTGCCATTAGCGTCCTTTTTCTTAAAGACATAACCGTAACCTTTAAGGTGGTTGCTATAGCTTTCTTTAATAAGCCTAAGACCTTCTTTCCATCGAGGGTCACCGAATTTGCCCTCATGCTTAATTAAGTCCATGACTTTGCTGTATTCGAGTTCTCCCTTGTCGTTGCGCTGCAAAAATTCCATCAGAATTTCATACATTTTTAAATCGCGCTTTTTAATCGCATCACCTAAAAACTCTTTTATAAGTTCGATGGCTTTGGTTGAGCGTTCGTCCCATGTGGGTTCAGTATCACGGCGGCGGGTCACCTGCATAGTACCATCGGCACTTGTAATGGAAAAACCACCTTTGCTTGTACTTCTTATCTCGCCGTAAGCTGCAAGGGCAATAGCTTTTTTATCCATTTCCGCATGACAGTATTTTTTAAAGCCATCAAGCTTATTAAAAAGTGCCTCAGCCTGACTAATGATACCTACTACTTTATTATTAGTATCTTTCTCATAAGCCTTACGGGCGGCTTGCTGTTGGCGTTTCTCGTTTTCTTTTCGTGTAGCCAAAAGAGCCTCTAATTCGGCAGTTGGCAGGGTGTTTATATCTAAGGTTTCTGTATTCATGTTTTTTTGGGATTTTCAAGGGTCATTAACTCAAGTTCTAAGGCTTTTTTTTCGTTCAGCTTTACATTATAATAGGTGTGATGCGGATTGTTATTAAGCCAAAATTCTAATTCTGCAATCTTGTTTTTAATTTGCTGTGGTGTCATAAGGTGGGTTAATTATTGTTAGCTTTCGAGCTGCGTCAATTAGAGGTTTTGGGTACGCTTTAAAAATATCGTTCATCATGATATTGTGTATTTCTCGCATCTTTTCGAGAGGTATGCGGTCGAATTGTGGTCTTAAAACTTCGATAGCTTGTTTCTCTAATTCTTCATGTTGCAGGGTATACCATTTGCTAAGGGAGCTGTTAGCCATTAGCATTTGTAAATCGGTAACTATTACGCCATCTACATTGTGTAAAGCGCGGCCAGTACACCAGCGCATGTAACGCTCAATAAATTTGTTCCAGTAAGTTTCTTCGGTAATGTCAAGGAGCTTGGTAATTGGTTTTGAAATCGTTGCCATAGTTGTAGTGTTGAGTATTTATTGAATATCTGCCCAGTATTTTGCTGCCGCTTCCGGCCATATAGTGTAAGGCTCACCGCCGCCCAAACGGCTTACGGGAAATGCCCTATAACCTTCCACACGGATTTTTATATCCGCATCATACCTTATAAAGCTTGCCAATGCACCTTTAGGCTCTTTGCCCTCTGCATGGCTTATGAAAATGAAAAGAACATCAGGGAATTCTTCTTTTAAGGCGATGTACTGCTTTTTGGTAAGCTCTGTATATTGCAAGCTGTCTATAAAAACAAATCGCGGTGCCTGCTTTTTACTAAGCCTTTCCCGCAGAGCCTCAATAGGCTCACGGTTCAGGATGATAAAGTTTTTTTTAACCTCATGCATCCGGCACTCTTTGACGTTTTTTTGAAATGACTTTCGCGCACCTTCTTCAAGCGTGTTGTATGCCACCTTTCCAACCTGAGCAAGCATTTTGGCGAGCATCATGCTAAAGCGGCTTTTGCCATTACCTGAGTTGCCCCAAATTATCCAAATACCACTTGCCTCAGGCTCGCCCAGCGATGCCCTCCATTCCTTATCAAGATATAATTCAATGAACTTTTTATTTAGAATTTGGTCTACAGAAAGCGCTCTGTTAATCGCCATTAGGAGTTATGTTTTTAAGAGCATGGATTTTTCGTTTTACGCGGCGGAGGTCGCCGTCACATTCTACCCATACCTTTTGAATTAGTTTAGTGTCCTCAATTCCGTTGGCACCACAAACTTTTACAACATCGTTAAATGAAAGGTTTTGCAGTTCGATAAACTTTCTACCAATACGGCTGTAAATCTCGTTGTAACCTTTTTTGTTAAGAGCTATACCTTTGTTAATACGCTTCTTTAAATGGTCGGTAGCACATAAGACTATGCCGCACTGATCTTCTAACTCATTATATAGCGTGATAAAGAAGTAAAGAACCTGGTCGCTTAGCTTATCCGCTTCATCAAGCATTAATAATGGTTTTTCTTTTTGCTTTAGGCGCTTAACAGCTTCATACATCATTTCAGCAACAGTTAAGCCTGTGTAGTCGCAACCCATTGCGCTGAGCAACTCAGCAAGGAATATTTTACGGTTCCAAAATTCTGAACATTGTAAACGGTAAGCATTTGGCCTGTTTGAAAACAATTTCATTGCTGCGCTTTTACCCGTTCCCGCATTCCCTGTTACGGCAAACACATTGGAGTGTTGTTGAGCATCTGTTAAAATGCCATTTAAACGCTCTTTTGCGGCAGTTTCTACTATTTGCCACGCTTCGCTATTACCGCCCCCAATTTGAGCGGCTACATTGCGCCACATTTCGTTTTTGATAAGGCTCCAATTACCATTTATCATTTGGCTTATTGTAGCCGCGCTAACACCCTTTAAGGAATTGGCTGCCTTGTTTTGGCTCTCATATTTGCCAATGTATTCTTGTAGGTTTATTACAATTTGCTGTTTCTCTGTATTTTCCATAAATTTGTTGTGTATTGCTGCCGGTGTAGTTTCTCAGGCCGTACCGGATTGATTTACATTATTGAATAAATATCTTGTTCATCTGTTACAACCGCGTTGGATAGTTCTTTTTGGTACTGTCCTATGTCGGTTGTTTCTTTTTTAACAGCCTTTTGCATTTTGCGGCTGCTCTCTATGCCTTTAATTAGTGGCGACCTTAAACCTCTATCCTCCGCGGTTCTGTTATGTTCCGCGAGTATGGCTTCCATTTTGTCACGCTCTGCAATCCTTAGCTTTTTATCAGCCTCAATAATTTGTGTGATGTACGATGCTTCCCAATCTTCCTGCATCTGTCTGCCTCGGTTAACATCAACTTTTATTTCAGCCACCCCGGCACGTTTAAGACCTAAAGGTGTGTCCTCATATAGTTGAATTGTTGTGCGGTCGTCAGGGTCATACTTGATGTGAAACTTTTTATCTATATTGTTGCGAAGCCATACCAAGTCGGGCAACTTATTTTCGTTATACACCATATAGGTGTACTTTTCGCCTTTCTCTTTGAAGCTAATGCCGTAAGCGTTGCAGGTAACAGGCTCTTTGCGTTGTATGAAAAACATTTCTATCATATCCCAAATATGAATTGCAGGGGTGGCAGGATTTTCACTGTTTAAATACATCTCAAGCCTGCTAATACCTGTTTTAGGATGTGGGGCTTCGTTCCATTCTTGTCGACGTTTGGCATATATTTCCTTTACTTCGTCAAGGGTGGGGAGTTTTGCATTATTTCTAAGAACAACTTCCATATTAGCACGGCTTTCAGCTTTAACGGCAGTAATATTTTGACCTGTGAAAAACCATTCCTGTTTTAAATAGTGCTGTTGGAATCGTCCAAATGCACTTTCTATAGTTTTAGATTTACCATTATATGGCCTTGTGTTGGTACATAGCTTTGCGATTTTGCCTAAAAAACTTTGGCTTTGCAGCGTTTTTGTACCGCCCTGATTATCGAATTTAATTTCGTAAGGCTTATGCCCCGAAATTTGAATAGCCATCTTATAGGCTCGGTATTGCGCCTCATAATCTTCACTATTACTGATGTGATAACCGAGAAACACCTCGCTGTAAGCATCAAATACCTCGTACACTTGGCAGGTCTGCATTTTGCCTGTAGCATCTTGGTAGTAGTAGTTAAGTTTTGTACCATCGCTATACCATAAGCTGTCACGCATTCCAGGCAACTTAGTTGAGAACTGAAAACTATATTTTTCTTTGCTTTTCAGTTCACCAAACCTGTAACCGTACCATAGGGGTTCAATTTTAGGGTCGTTCAAAAAGTTAATGAGCGTGTTTTCCGATTTTAAAGGCTTCCATCCTTTATCAGTGGCTAATCGGTTGTATTCAGTTAAAAGTTGCTTGTGTGTTGCGCAACGTTGAACTTGATCAGCCCATCGGGCAAGAACCCACCGCTTTGCTTCATCATCCAACTTTTCACTGTTTTTATGCCCGAAGCCCTTATGCACTAAACTTTGATAACCCTCTTTTTTATAGAGGTTGAATTTGTCTCTAAGCCTCTTTTCGTTGGATGGCAAACTGTGGGGCCATTGTTTGACAGGTAAGTTTGAAACTACTTCTGCAATCTTCGGCCAGGGCTTAATTTTGCTACCTAAAGCCTTACGCTTGCTCATGGTGGTTTCCATCACTCTATCAATTCCGTTTAGAACCTCGGCATTTGCTATATATTCGACCTTATTTTTTTCAGGTAATTCTTCACCATTGTCTAAAGTATAAGTGTTAAAAAATTCATGGGCGAAACTATCGGTTTGCAAGTAGTCAATGAACGTAATGTGTTTAGCTTTTTCGGTCGGGTCGCCAGTGATGGCGATAATTCTTTCTTTGATATCTTGTTTTATCGTTTCAAATTTTATTAGTGCTTTCCGACCGTTGCCACCTACACTAATTTTTTCGAGTTGCTTCCTTGCACATAGCTGCTTATAATAAGACTCACTTAAGATGCCACTTTCGTAAAGCCAACTACCATGAATACATAAAACATTGTTTTGGTATTCGTACATGGCTTACTGTGTTTTAAAATTTATAATCGTACTATCTAAGGCCTTAAAAAGTATTTTATATTCTGCTATAATTTTATCAGGCATAATTCCGGTTCGATCACCTCTTAAGCTTTTTCTGATATAATCAACTGAAAATCCAAACTTTTCAGACAAGGCTTTAAGAATATCCTGATTGTAATTCTGTTTTTTTGTCGTAGGTTTGTCCATCTGTTATTTTGTCTTTTGGTACAGGACAAATATAGTATGATATTTTCATACTAACATAATTTTTATATGATTTTTTCATACTTTTTTATATGAATTCAATAAAAGACAGGTTATTCAAGGCTTACGAGTATCTGAAAGAGATTGGCAAACTATCAACTTTGCAAGAATTTGCGGACATTATTGGAACCAATAAAGCCGGGATGAGCGATTTAAAAGCGGATAGAAAGAAAGTTAGCTTAGAGAATTTAATCTTATTAACGGAGGCACATACTGAAATTAGCTTTGAGTGGCTTGCAAAAGGAGCGGGTAGTATGATAATTTCATACACAAGTAAGGATGCCAATAAACTTGCCGTTGTTGAGCCTGAAGGTGTATACAGCCGCGTACCCAAAGTTGTAACTATAGATAGTAGTGGGCGTAATAATATTACGCTGGTCCCTGTAAAAGCTGCGGCAGGTTATTTAAATGGTTTTGGAGACCCTGAGTTCATAGAAACCTTACCAACCTATAATTTACCGAACATTCAAAATGGAATATTTAGAATGTTTCAGGTCGCAGGTCATTCAATGTTCCCAACTTTACATAATGGAGCTTATGTTGTGGGTCAATTTGTCGAAAATTGGACTAAAGACATAAAGGATGATAGGGTATATGTTATAGTCTCAAGGGATAATGGGGTTATAGTTAAACGCTGTTTAAATAGGATTAAAAAGTATGGAAATATCTATTGCAAAAGCGACAATAGGAAAGAACACCCAAGTTTTGCAGTCAGTCCAGAAGATATTATTGAGGTGTGGGAATATAAGATGCATATAGGTTTTGAACTTGGAAACCCAGCAGATTTATACGATAGAGTTTCAGATTTAGAAGCGGAGGTATTTTTTTTAAAGTCAAATAACAACAAAATCAAGTCTAAATAACTAATTAAAAGCAAGTTAAGTTGTTTTTGAAATTCACAAAGATGGTTACTAAGGGGGTAGATTTTCATAAAAAGTGCCATTTTCTTATTGATTTTTGGAAATAGACCACAGTATTTTATACAATAATTACATGAAATTGTAACTGCAACTGTAACCCCAACTGTAACCGCAAATATATTTTTTCTACAAACTTGAAATGCTACCGAATTAAAAAGCCCTACCGTTAGGCAAGGCTTTGATAAAGAGTTTAAATAGTCTTTAATTAGAGTTTATAAATGCAAATACGCATGTTTTAAAGGCTTTTAAGGTAGATAACGGTAGTTACATCAGTAAATGCGGCGATAGCTGTTTAAACGCGGTAATTAAGTATTTAATACACGGTAGATTTATAGTAGTTAATGGTAGATAAAGTACAATTTATTTTTTTATCTAATTCAGGCAAAATCCTTGTAACCCCTTTATTTTAAAGGCTTTTCAAGGCAAAATTATAAGGGTGTAGAAGTACATTTCATTTTATAGCCCTTATATAGCTAGAAATTTAACTCTTTAGCACTCACTGCTTATATTTACCGTAACAGAGAATTATATGTTTTTTATTAAAAAATACCATTCCTTAATATAGAAAATAGTCATTAAATTGTTGTTTCAAAGCTTATTGGCCTTTTTACCACCTTTGTAATTCTCATTCTCACTATACAGACCTGCCATTATTACCAATTAAATCCCCAACCCAAACAATGAAACCTTCTATATCACAGGAATTCTACACGTTTCTATCCACACCGTACGCAAACCCTTTCTCCTCAGAATATGACATTACCCATCTTACTGTAACTTCCCTTACCAAAAATGAGAAGGAAATTATCACCTTTATAAACTATTGCCATACAGAAACGATCAGGCTGATAGAAACTTCGTTTCCTGCCGCATCTCTATATTTTGCAAATTCCATCTCTTCTGCGGTAATAATCAATGAAGGAAACATTTGCTTCCTTAGTTCGGGCAGTGCTACTAAAGTCTTTATATTGGCTGCGCAATAAATGAAATCAATTAATTCCTTTTTAGGACGATTTAGTATTTTTATAAATTTTATAATCTCCGAATGGTGTGCTGTATAGATAGCTACTGGTAAACACCTGCCAGTCTCTAAAAGAAGCGGTATCAATTTCGAGGATACCTTGTATGATATGCCCGGGGAATCCGGAGCGTGCGGCTTTGCAGGATGGTACAGTAGCGGAAGTGGACTCATAGTCTATGATGAATATGATCTTTGGGAATACAACCTTAAAAGTGCGGTTTGGAAAAGGCTTACTCACGGAAAGGAAAAGCATCTCCGTTTTAGGATTGCCACTAATATGTTCGAAGACATCAAAACGAACTATAATGGCCGGGAGCCAAAACAGATAAAAGAAAGCAGGGAAATGCTTTTAAGCGCAGAGGGTGATGACGGTAATTCAGGATATTATATACGCTCTAACAATAAACCGGAAAGCGTTTTATATTATGGACCGGCTAAGATAGACCAGCTAAGGATTGTGAAGGATGGATATGTTTGCCGCCATCAGCGTTTTGATGACCCTGCATCAATTCTTTTCCTGAATGGTCAGGGGAAGCAAAAATTGCTGGCATGCACTAATCATCAACATAATAATTTCCTTTCGGGCCGTGAAGAAGCGATATATTATATGGACAGCGAAGGCAATTCCCTCAAAGGCATACTCTATTATCCGCCTGGATATGACCCTTCCCAAAAATACCCCATGATCGTTTCCATATATCAAAGGCAGTTTTATGAGCTGCATACATTCAGGTTGCCAAAGACAGCTCCCGACAACGGGTTTGACCTTGTTTCCTTCTTAAATGATGGATATTTGGTTTTACTTCCCGATATCAGATACGACCTGGCTAATACGGGTGATTCGGCACTCCGCTGTACCCTGGCCGGGGTAAAATATGTGGTAGGAAAAGGATTGGCAGATCCGTCAAAGATTGGGCTTATTGGTCATTCCTTCGGAGGCTATGAAACTAACTATATTGTCACTCATAGCGATGTCTTTGCTGCAGCTGTTTCCGGGGCTGCGGTAAATGATCTTATATCCTTTTACCTCACATTGAATTGGAATACCGGTAGACCCGATATGTGGCGGATGGAACACCAGCAGTGGCGTATAGGGCAATCTTATTTTGATGCCCAGGATACATATAGGAATAATTCTCCCATATCCGAAGCCAAAAATTTAAACACGCCACTGCTATCATGGGTTGGCCAAAAGGATTATCAGGTGGACTGGCATCAAAGTATTGAATGGTATCTGGCATTACGCAGGCTTAAAAAGAAGCATACGCTGCTGCTGTATCCTGAAGAGGCACATCATATTGCCGCACCCGGGAATGGAGAAGATCTCTTGCAAAAGATATCCTCATGGTTTGGACATTATCTGAAAAATGAAAAAGCCCCACTATGGATGGAGCATAAATAGTAAAAGCTGCAGCTAATGGCTGCAGCTTTTTTTAGCCTGTTAAGGCACAAGTCGGAACAGGTCTGTAGTACACTGCGTACCATTTTTCACGCGGGCTATCTCACCGTTAAAAGTACATTTCGGTCCTCCTGTATCAGAACATTGTACCTGTAAGTTACAAGGAATCATATTATGATCCGTAACCCATCCTGTTACGGGTGCTAAACCAGCCGATGCATCCTGCATAGACATGGTTGTAAATGCACCTGCCAGTCCCATTACAGCTACCACTACAGGTAAAGCTGCTTTAAAAAATGAATTTTTCATAATTAATAAATTTAATGGTTGTTGATCTACTCTTTTATACAGGTTTTCAATCTAATCCCTGTTCGGCCGAAATCTTTATTGCTTTTCGAATGCTTTAAGCTTCTTATCGAGTTCATAGCATATCAACTCATCCTCATAAAGTGCAATCACTTTGCCATTGGCTGTCAGAAAATCACGCATCCTGCTGCCATTGTGTGTTGGGATATAGAAACTGTACATATATTGGCCTTGATTTAAAAGGTCGTACGCATCTACTGTAGAGGCTATTTCCCATGATTTTTTATCCTCATATTTTCCCTTAAGCGCTGAGTCGACATACAATATACCCCTTGCAGCGGTAGCATTGCGGTTAACATAAGGTGGGGTTATTGACATCTTAATGACTGTGTTGTTCTTAACTTTCTTAACAACTGTTTTAGGCTTTGAAACCGTATCTATAGTTTTAGAACGGAAAAGCACCTTCCCTGAAGCATCTGCTGAGACAATGCGGTTAAAATAATAATGTACATACAAAAGCTGCCTATACTGCTTGTCATATAGGAATATTCCATCCAGATCAAAAATGCCATCACCGCCTTTAAGTGGTACAATTACTGAATCCAAAAGTTTTGTACTAAACTTTTTCTCTCTTTTAACCAATCCGATAACTGTGGTGCCTGTAACACTTCTGTTTCCCCTAAATGCGATGTTGTCCCTGTTTATCGGCAAGGCCTCGGTAAAGCATGGAAGGTCTTCAATCTTTTCCGTTACTTTCCAATCGCTTACACTTCCCCTGAACACAACTGGTACCTTGCCATTATAGAGATAAAAATCTGGGTAACGTACTGCAACTTTCACAGAAACTTTTTCATATCCTTTTAACGGGGGAAATAGTAATGGTATCTATCTTTTTCAGATTATAATCTGTTCGGAGCATATGGTAGGGAGCTGTATAGTTGCCTAAATAGATATGTAAGCTGTCTGAACCGACAAAATAATAGGAATTGAAAGGCAGGGATCTTTGGCTTAGGTATTCCGCACCATGTCCCGGAAAGCGCCTTATAAAAGGGTTATTGTTTACAATCAGGTTCTCTGTATAAACAAAGGACAATACATTGACCATTGCAGCGATAATGAATAGGACAAGATAAGCAGCTGCAAAACGGAAGGCCGTGTATCTTTCGAGTCTGGATTCCTGAAGGTACCATAAAGGAGGGATTGCTATAAGCACAAATGTAATATTGAATACCAAATGTTGTGACCAAGTCATATCCTCCAGCACGCCTCCACAAGAACAGGGCACAAAGGGGCTAAAGGTAAGAATCATGACTATATAAATGGTGAACAGCATCATCAGGGTAACAGCACCCCATAAAGCTTTCTTTCTGGTTTTAGGCAGTGCCAACATTATAGCTAATCCAACCTCTATCAGTGGAACCAGCCACGCTAAAATTCCCGCAAAGGGGGATAATAAAGGGGATTGTCCGATCTGGACTTCAAAATTGCTATAATCAAGGACCTTGCTTGCCGCAGCATATACAAAAAGCAGAATGTAAAGGCAACAGACTACTTCGACTATGATCTTCTTGTAAGGTAAAGATGTTTTCATGTCTTAATTTTTAGCTATAACAGTTGGATGGTTATAGTGTGAATTGCAGAGCCAAATTAGGACAAAGAATTCCATAAGCAGTTGACAAAAACAAGCCAAAAGTTTTCAAAATCAAGCCATTATGTTTTTACTTTTAATCTGGTGTAATTGCTTTTTAAAAGAAAACCCTTGAGAAAGCCCGTGTTAGAGGCTTTTTCAAGGGTTTATATACAATATTGGGTTATTGAAATTACTTTTTGGCAAGCTGCCGTATTTCCATTTTTAGTTCATGGAACATGGCTTCAATACCATTTGTTTGTGAGAGCATTTCCTTAAGGTCTTTTTTGCCAAGGTAATATTCGAATTCCCATATCTCCAGGACATCACCGGCATGCAGCTCATAAGGGGCGTATAATGGATTGTCGGACTCAAGTATCAGGGTATCCTCCCCTTTTCGGGTCACCCGCTTATAGACAATGCCCTCATCACGGGAAATAACAATATAGGTTTTTCCATTAGTGATCTCTTGCAGGTTTTCTACATATTTGGAAATAATGAAAGCACCATCAGCATGCGGGGGCATCGAATCGCCTTCAATTGGGAACACCCTGTGCTGGCCCGGGCCAAGAAGCGGGAAATAAAACTGTAGCAGGCTCTCAATATACTCAGGGTCGGCATACCCCGTAAGGTATCCGGCCTTTGCTTTTTGGGTGACGATTTCTACCAAATTATTGCCCTGCCTGTCCACAGTTATCGGGAAAAGGATACGGTTGTTGTCCAGTTTCAACAGGTCTTCTGTCTTGACTTTACGGATATCCACACAAAGAAGCAGGTCAATGCTCAGCCCATAATAGGCTGATATTTTTTTTAAAATTTCATAAGGCGGCTCAGATGTCCCGTCGTCATATTTTCTATACCTCTCGCGCTGTATAGAGAGATCCTGTGCGACTTTTTCCTGTGAATAGCCATTTTTCACCCTTAAGTACCTGATGTTGTCAGAAAACAAAGACATATGCAGAATAGTATAATTTGTACCAGCAAATATATATCATTTTGGTGTTATCTGTACTAATTTTGTTTTCTCAGATAGAATGTAAGTACACAAAAAATAGACGAAGTGAAACCCGCGGTTGAAAAAATAGAAATAGCAAAGCAGCTTCAGGCAAAGATCAATGCGATGCAGGGCTTGGGAAAACTGAGCAGTGAGCCTGCGCTCACCGGCCTTGCCCCTTTTACTGCTGCTTTCCCCGGGAACATTTTCCCGACAGGGGCTGTCCATGAATTTATCACCTATGAACCGGCAAATGCGGCTGCAACCAGTGGGTTTATTACCGCCCTAACAGGTAAATTAATTAAAACTGGGGGTCTTTGCCTGTGGGTAGCAAACGGCAGAAAGGTTTTTCCTGCCGGGTTAAAGCATTTTGGTCTGGAACCGGACCGTGTGGTTTTTATCAATGTTTCACGCACAAAGGATGCCCTCTGGATCATTGAGGAAGCATTGAAATGCGAAGCGCTTACCGCTGTCATAGGTGAAGTCAAAGAACTTGGCTTTACCGAATCCAGGCGGTTGCAATTGGCTGTTGAGCACAGCGGTGTAACCTGTTTTATACATCATTATTGCCCCTATAGGGAAAATGCTGTAGCATGCACTACACGCTGGAAGATAACTGCCTTGCCAAGCCTTGCACGAGACAATTTACCCGGTGTAGGAAACAGCATCTGGGATGTGCAATTGCTAAAGGTACGCAATGGCAGGCCATGTTCATGGCAGGTAGGCTGGCAGGATAAAAGTTTTGTACCCCTTGATAATAAGAATCTCATTATATCACTAATAAACGAACGTCACACCGGATAATGCCAAGATACGTTTCCATATCATTTCCTTATCTGCTTACAGAATATGTAGTGCGAAAACAGCCTGAATTTCGGGACAAGCCTTTTGTGCTGGCATCACGCCAACGCGGACGGATGATTATTGATGCCGTTAGCCCCGAAGCAGCACAAAAAGACATACGCATAGGGATGGTTCTGGCGGACTGCAAGGCAATTTTCCCGCAACTGGAGATGCTGGAATCGGAATCCGGGAGAGCCGAAAAGCTCTTAAATGCATTGGGTGAATGGTGTATACGCTACACACCTTTCGTCGCCATTGACCTGCCCGATGGGCTTATTTTAGACAGTTCTGGCTGTACGCATCTCTGGAGTGGTGAAGCTGCTTATCTTGAGCATATTAAAAGAAAACTGGGCAGTTACGGATACACTGTACAAATGGCAATTGCAGATACTATCAGCACGGCTTGGGCTATGGCGCGCTTTGGGGATAAGGCTGTTGTGTCCCCGGGTAAGCAACGCTGGGCACTGTATAATCTGCCGCCTGCTGCGCTACGTCTGGATGCCACAATCCTGGCCCGTTTAAAAAAAATGGGAATGAAACATATTGGCAATTTTATGGATATGCAGCCCTCAGCCTTACGCAGGCGCTTTGGCCCGGATCTGCCTAAAAGGATTGCCCAGGCCTTAGGGACGGAAATTGAACTTGTAGTACCGGTAAAACCGGTGGAGCCTTATCAGGAAAGGCTATCCAGTATAGAGCCTATTGCTTCGGCTGTAGGCATAACGATTGCCTTAAAGGAACTTCTGGAAACCCTTTGTCTGCGCTTTGAAGCCGAGGGGTTGGGTTTGCGCCATTCTATATTTAAAGCGTTTAGGGTTGATGGCATCGTACAGCAGATAGAAATTGGTACTGGCCAACCTTCCCGCAATACCACCCACCTATTCCGGCTTTTTGAGCATAAGATCGCGACATTGGAACCTGCCCTTGGCTTTGAATTGTTCCTATTGGAAGCGCCAAAAGTAGAACCGGTTACCCAGGAACAGGCAGCCATGTGGAATGTAGCTTCACAAAAAGATAGGATGGTAGCAGAATTGCTGGACCGGGTAACTGCAAAAATAGGTCAGGGCGCTGTGAGCCGCTACTTACCGGCTGAACACCATTGGCCTGAGAGGTCTGTAAAAGAAGCGCTTCCATTATGGGAAAAGCCGGCAACGGATTGGCGTACCGATCTGCCCCGTCCAATACACCTGCTTCCCCGTCCCGAACTTATCGAAGTAACTGCTGTATTGCCTGACTATCCGCCTCTGCTTTTTCGCCATAAGGGTACATTATATACGGTAGCTAAAGCTGACGGTCCTGAACGTATTGAGCAGGAATGGTGGCTTTCGGATGGATTGTATAGGGATTATTATGTTATTGAAGATAAGACAGGTGCACGCTACTGGCTGTTTCGTTCAGGCCCTTATGATGGTGAGCACCCTAAATGGTTTTTACACGGATATTTTGCATGAGCTATACCGAACTACAAATAACATCTAACTTCAGTTTCCTGCGGGGAGGCTCGCATCCGCATGAATTCATGGAACAGGCGGCTTTGTTGGGCTATACCGAAATCGCTATTACAGATCATAACACATTGGCTGGCGTAGTACGTGCCTATGTAGCAGCGAAAAAAGCAGGAATAAGATTAATTATAGGGTGCAGGCTTGAACTATTGGATGGCCCGCCATTACTTGCCTATCCTACCGATAAGGATGCCTATGCAAGGCTGTCAGGGCTGTTATCTAAAGGAAATCTAAGGGCTGAGAAAGGCCAGTGCCATCTCTATAAGGCAGATGTATACCACTTTGCTGACGGCTTGCGCTTTATTGCCCTTCCCCCGCTGTCACTCAACGAGGACTTTGATTTTGAGGACTCCTATAAAATAGCGCTTCGTGAATACCGTGACAAGTTGGGAGCATCGCTTTACTTGGAGACTAGCCGTTCCTACCAAGCTAATGATAGCAAGCGCATGCACCGCCTAAGACAATTATCAGAATCCTTAAGTATAAAGCTCGTTGCTACCAATGATGTGCATTACCATATCCCGGGGCGCAGGCAGTTACAGGATGTGCTGACCTGTATTCGCGAAAAATGCACCATACATACAGCGGGGTTCCGCCTGCATCAAAATGCAGAGCGTTACCTGAAGCCCGATGATGAAATGCAGCGCTTATATAAGCACTACCCGCAGGCATTGGAGGCTACCCGGGAAATTGCCGACGCCTGCCGGTTCTCGCTGGATAGCCTTAAGTACATTTACCCTGAGGAAATAACATCCGGTGGGCGCACACCCCATGAAGAGCTTGTTATGCTGGCGTGGCAGGGCGCCAACGAAAGGTTTAATAACAATATCCCTGAAAAGATTGCCCAAACCATTCGCTATGAGCTGGACTTCATGGAGCGCAAGAACTATGCTTCCTATTTTTTAACGGTATACGATTTTGTACGCTTTGCCCGGCAGCGCAATATCTTGTGCCAGGGCCGCGGGTCGGCGGCAAACTCGGTAGTGTGTTACTGTTTAGGCATCACATCGGTAGATCCTTCAAAATTCAAGGTGCTTTTTGCGCGATTTATGTCAGATGCACGTGATGAGCCGCCTGATATTGATGTGGATTTTGAGCATGAGCGCCGTGAGGAAGTCATCCAATACATTTATGAAAGGTATGGGCGCGAAAGGGCCGCTATAGTTGCAACCGTAACCCAGGTACATTGGAAGGGTGCTATACGTGATGTGGCAAAGGCAATGGGATTATCAACTGATGCCGTAGACAGGCTTGCAGCTTCCATACAGGAGTTTCGTGATGAGCTGGACAATGGCCGCATTACCTCTGAAGGCTTTAATCTTGCCGACCCACACTTGATGAAAACCCTGGAACTCACCCGTGAATTTGTTGGTTTCCCGAGGCAACTCGGCCAACATACTGGTGGCTTTGTCATTACACAGGACAGGCTTTCTGACCTGTGCCCAATACTCAATGCGCGAATGGAAGACCGCATCAACATTGAATGGAACAAGGATGATATTGAAGCGCTTGGTTTTTTAAAGGTGGACGTGCTGGCCTTGGGAATGCTTACCTGCATCCGCAAGGCTTTTGACCTATGTAAGCAACATTACGGAAAGGAATATACCCTGGCAGAAATTAATAAGGAAGATGACCCCGCAGTGTATGAGATGATTAGCCATGCCGATACGCTGGGTGTTTTCCAGATCGAGAGCCGCGCACAGATGTCGATGCTCCCAAGGCTAAAGCCCAAATGCTTTTATGATCTGGTCATAGAAGTGGCTATTGTACGCCCCGGGCCGATTCAGGGCGATATGGTGCATCCATACCTAAGGCGCCGCGATGGTATTGACCCCATACATTTTCCATCAAAAGAGCTGGAAGAAATTTTAGGGCGCACACTGGGCGTACCGCTGTTTCAGGAACAGGCCATGGAAATTGCTATTGTAGCAGCCAGCTTTACCCCTGCTGAAGCCGATGGCCTGCGCCGCAGCATGGCCACATTCAAAGCCAAAGGAAAGGTAAGCAATTGGGAAGTAAAGCTGGTAGCAGGCATGATGGCAAAAGGATACGAGGAAGATTTTGCCAGGCGGGTTTTCAGGCAGCTGGAAGGTTTTGGATCCTATGGTTTCCCTGAGAGCCATGCGGCGAGCTTTGCCCTGCTTGTATATGTATCATCGTATATCAAATGCTATTATCCTGATGTGTTTGCCGCCGCACTGCTCAACAGCATGCCTATGGGCTTTTACCAGCCTGCCCAGATTGTCATTGATGCGCGCAAGCATGGTGTAACGGTAAGGCCAGTGGATATCAATTATTCGCATTGGGATAATAGCCTTGAAGAAAAATCAGGCAGATATTATGCACTAAGGCTCGGGTTCCGCCAGATCAAAGGCCTGCCAGCTGAAGATGTGCAATTACTGCTTATTGCACGTCACAGGGAATTTAGGTCTGTAAATGCGTTGCTTGATGCAGGGCTATCAATGTTTGCATTGGAAAAACTGGCTGATGCTGATGCCTTTCGCTCTATCGGCCTGGACCGCAGGCAGGCGCTGTGGGAAGTTTCTGCCCTGTCAGACAACCCTATCGGCATGTTTGAAGGGCAGCCCTCTGAAAGCACCAATGAGATACAGCTAGAGCTGCCATTGCTGACCGATGCCGAGCATGTAGTTGAGGACTATTCTGCTGTAGGCTTGTCATTAAAAGCGCATCCTATAAGTTTTGTACGCCCACAGCTGGACAGCTTTCGTGTAACGCCTACGGCTAACCTGGCTAAACTAACAAATGGGGACACTGTTGCAGTAGCAGGCCTGATAACCGTACGGCAAAGGCCCGGTACCGCCAAAGGGGTTATATTTATTACCATTGAAGACGAGACCGGCTTTGCAAACCTCGTGGTCTGGGGTAAGGTATTCGAAACCTACCGACGGGATATCGTGCAGGCACGTTTGCTTATGGTTCAGGGGAAAGTACAAATTGAGGGTGAGGTTATCCACGTTATCGCTAATGCCTGCTATAATCTCTCTTCCCTATTGCAAAATATGACAGATATTAAACCGGAATCAGCACTGTCTACCCTATCGCGCTCCGATGAAAAGAACCCTGAAGAGGTCTTTCATAAAGGGCGGAATTTCAGATAAGCCACGATTTAATTTATTACTAAGATGTTAATCAAGATGGAAATGCTACTATTTGATGAAAGTGATTTGTTTACTACCGGATGTAGTACAAAAAAAGATTTTGACCTACCCGACTTAGGCCTTATGTTACATGAAGGCTTCATTCCTAAAAAAGAAGCGGATAACTATTATAATGTGCTACTGCGTGATACGCCATGGAAGGAATATCAAATGCCAATGTATGATAAGATGGTTACAGCACCAAGAATGATAGCCTGGTATGGCGAGCAGGAAGAGGCGGGAGAAAGCGCCCTACCGTGGACACCCAAACTCTCCTTTATACGGGCCAAGGTCGAAGAAGCAACAGGGTTACAGTTTAATGCAGTACTGCTCAATTTATACAGGAGTGGGAACGACAGCGTAGCCTGGCATTCAGATAAGGAACACAGGATTGGGCAAAACCCTAACATTGCATCAGTCACTTTTGGGCAGACACGCCCTTTCCGCCTACGGCATAAGACCAATAAGGAAGTTGGACAGGTTGAGATACCATTGCACCACGGGACATTGCTTCTGATGTCAGGTACTACAAATACATTTTGGGAACATCATATCCCTAAGTCAGCCAAAGAAATGCTACCGAGGATCAACCTTACCTTCAGGCAGGTCAGGACTGTAATTTAACATAAATTAAAATTTCAATCACTTGCAAAAAATTAAATTTGCCGGCTATAAGTAACTATGGAAGATAAGTACAAATTAATACGTTTTTTAGAAGCGCAAAACCAAATGTACCTTAAGGCATTGTCCGAAATAAAACGCGGGAAAAAGCAGAGCCATTGGATGTGGTTTATATTTCCGCAGGTCAAGGGTCTGGGGGTAAGCGATACTTCTAATTATTATGGCATTACAGGTATAGCAGAAGCTACGGCCTATCTGGAGCATCCGGTACTTGGAAAGCATTTGATAGAGATTGCTGCTGCAACTTTAGGCATAAAGGGTAGAACAGCATTGGATATTTTTGGATCTCCTGATGATATGAAGTTCCACTCTTCCATGACCCTGTTCAGTCAGGTTAGAAATGCTGATCCGGTATTTCAAAAGGTATTAGATATTTACTTTAATAGAGAACCCGATAAAAGTACTTTACTCCTTCTCAGCTAAAAAGATCTCCCAAACAGGATAGGAACCCAATAAATTGCCTTTGAGAGAAAACTCAAATCTTTACGGGTTTGAGAGAACCTATTATTTCCTGCATCTTATAATACCTGCGGTTTCCTATGCCATAAGCTAAAATCTTCCCGCTTTTGGTCCAATGCCATAACGTGCTGCTGTCTACCTTTAAAAATTCACAGGCTTCCGAGCGCGTTAAAAAAACATCCTCCTGTCTCTTACATCTAGCAGAACCGCTCCGACTGCTTCATGTATTGCTTGTTGTATCATTTCCTTTAGCTCTTCAGATGACATATGATGCAATAGTATTGTTTTTTCCATTTTTTACATTAAAGTTAATCAATACTACAAATAGTATCTATATCCTATTATGCATGAATATTTTAAAACAGGCTAAATCCGGTAAATCTAAATTGGAGCCAATCTGAGACAATGCAACCTAAAAAGTGCCAAACCCATATCTGCCTTTCAACGAAAATCTATTTTTAAATAAATTATTAATTCCAAAAGTGATGGAAGAGCAAGTGACTAAAGACGATTTGAGGCAGTTTGGGCTCATTTTACTCAATGAGATCCGATCAATTGTCAAATCATGTGAAAAAGAAAGTGATACGAATATTCATCCCGAATGGCTAAAGAGTCGTGTAGTTAGAAAACTGCTTGACATGTCTGCGGGTTCATTGCAAAATCTTCGGATAACAGGCAAGATACGATTTAAAAAAGTGCTTGGCTCTTACTATTATAATAAAGCAGACCTCCTTAAGCTCTTTAATGACTAAACCATGCGAACAAGAGACTTTATAAAATACCTATCCTTATTTCAGGCTGATAGCAGGCTTAATGTATGGCATCTTGCTTTGCTAATGCAATCCTGCATTTAGGATACAAGCAGGGTAAAAAAAAATAATAAAAGTGAGTAGGAGTAAAATCATGGCAATGTCCCACGTAAATACACTGCCAACCTATCACAAATATTTTAAGGACCTTCAATCATTTGGTTATATAAAGTACACTCCTTCATACCATCCTGATTTTAGAAGCGAAGTGGAACTTCTAAAAATGTAGTAGCATTGTCTGTTTACAGATATGTGAACAGATATATCTAATAAACAACACACATGAGGTTTAACTATTAATGCGTATAAAGAACATAAAGATAATACGAAATGAGATACTTATAGAGATAAAACACAAGATAGATGTCAAGTAAGTGATGGAAATAACTTGACAAATAGAAATAAATGAATTATCTTTGTATTTAAGTATGAACGTAGCAGAGAAAATAAAGGGAAAGATTGACCGAATTGATACAGGAACTCTATTCGATTATAATGCATTAGGTATTACACCTGATGAAGTACTAGCTGCGTCTAAAGCAATAAGCAGGTTAACAGCAGAAGGTACTATTAGAAGGGCTAAGAAAGGAATCTACTACAAGCCAAAACAAAGCGCTTTCGGTGAAGTGAAGCCGCGGGAAGAGGCATTACTGTCGAGGTACCTTTTTGACGATAACAGGCAAATAGCTTACATTACGGGAATACGCCTATACAATCGCCTTGGGCTTACAACACAGGTACCTAATTCAGTACATGTAGCATCCGTAGAAAAACAGGTAAAGGGCAAAGTAGGAAACCTGTTGATTAAACCTGCCAAAAGTTACGTGAAGGTTACACAGGGAAACATCCGCTTTTTGGAATTTCTGGATGTAATAAAGGATTTGAATGTAATTCCTGATCTTACTAAAAAGGATGGTTTCGATTATCTGAAAACTGAAATTACCCGTTTTGATAACAATAAAGAAGTCAAAAAGCTTGTATCCTACGGTTTGGAATATCCGCCTAAGGTGAAAGCGCTTCTAGGTGCTTTGCTGGAAGACTCCAATATCGATGCTGCTGATTACAGATTGCTAAAAAATGCCATAAACCCTATGAGCCAATATCAATATGGCATTAGCCCCAAACTTTTGCCCAATGCAAACAACTGGAATATTATATAATGAAACTACACGAGGACAAAGACAGTTTTGAAGCAGCAATAACCCAGGCTGCAGAATATTTTAAGATACCACAGATCTTCATTGAGAAAGACTACTGGGTAACTTATGCTTTGCACGAACTGTTTCATTCCCCTGAAAAAGATAAAATCGTCTTTAAGGGAGGGACCGCCTTGTCAAAGTGCCATAAAATCATTAGCCGGTTTTCAGAAGACATTGATTTGGTCATGATAAAAGCGGGAACAGAATCAGGGGACAAACTGAAAAAGATGATGAAAGGCATCTCACAAGTAGTTGATAATTCGGTATTGCAGCTTCTTGCTGATGATCCATTGACTAAAAAAAAAGGGATATGCGAAAAACAGTATATTCTTATCCTAAAGCCGGTGTAACAGGTAAATTTGAACAGGTACGCGAAAACATTGTACTCGAAGTTTCCCATTTGGGCAGCTTTAACCCTCACACCACCCTACCCATAAACACGCTAATAGCAGAATATGTTAAAGATTCGGGTAGGCTGGACTTAATTACACAATTTGGATTAGAGGATTTCGATGTTGCAGTCTTATCAATTGAAAGGACGTTTTGTGAAAAGGTAATCAGTCTGGTCCGCTTCTCGTATGATGAGAATCCACTGGAAGCACTTTCCAGAAAGGTACGCCATATATATGATCTGCACCAATTACTGCTGCTTCCGCAAATCCAGGAGTTTTTAGCTTCACCGGCATTTGACGCAATGTTGCAGCAGGTAGGAAAAGATGATAACAAGGCTATCCCGAATGACAAGGAATGGATATACCGGCATCCAGCTGATGCACTTATTTTTAAAGACTATGCCTCAGTCTGGGATACAGTACGAAAAACTTATACTACCACTTTCAATGAACTGTTAACTGGCCAGCTTCCTGAAGAAACGGCAATTCTGGCAACACTAAAATTTCTTGCGGGCCGAATTGCTAAAGTATCCTGGGATGTAAAAAAATAGTTTGCCATTTATAATCCCATTACAAATACTATACAGACAAACTTTTAGTTCAATCGAATATCAGCTTATTCTAACGCATAGATATCAACACAAAAATTTATATTTGTTATTCGTTATTCTCAACTTAATAAGAAGCTTATAATGACTAAAATTGATTTCAAATCTAGATATTACGAAGATTTTCAAAAACTTAGATCAATTATTAACCATGATAAATTATTCGAAAGGGGATACAATGAAGACAAACAGTATTACTACACTGTTTATACTAAACTGCGACAATACGATAAAACTTCTAAAGAGGTTGCAGAAGACTTCTACGATAGTGCATGTGCATTTTTTGAACGAGAATTATATCGTGAGAATGAAAAACAATTATTGATAGAGAATCTGTTGGTCTATCTAAATGACTAAGGAAATATTGTCTTTTTATCATTAGGAAAAAGCGAACATATTATAGTACAGCAAATTTTCGAAGATAATAAACTCAAAACATGGGGTGATCTTAATGCAGACGTAATATTAAACAATCGTGAAAAATTTTCCTTCAATACCAATTTTATAATTACTTATTTAGAAGAATTGAAGAGGGAATTGTTAGCTTTATTTTCCAGTATTATTAATTCATCGTTTCATTTTGAGAATAATTTTGATCATGTCAATATTAAAAACGTCTGGTCATATTTTAAACAACATCTAGTTGATACCAAGTATTTAGATAAAGTTGACTTAGAAATATATTTGCGACAAGGCTTTGAGTCTAAATCCAGACCTGTTAATAAATTTCTTTTTAAAAATGTACCTTCAAAAAAAGAGATTTATCGGGTATTTTATTTGTATTATAAAGATGTTGCAGGTAAACCTCACGGTAAACAAAAAAATTATGCAAGTCTTTTAGGGGACTATTTTGAGGGCTATAGCACGGATACGGTTAGCACTAATTTTAGTAAAAGCTATTACTAAACTAGCACTAATCTAACTAATATATTTCAGTTAAATTTAAGGCTAACTACTATTGTACTATCAAATAAATAGTATAATTATGAAACGAACTTTCAATTTCGAACAGTTACAAGAAACTACAACAAAATTAACGGAAGAAGTAAAAGAAATTAAAAAGGAATTACAACTAAATAGAGACAGACAAATTCTTCAAACCAGTAAATGTCAAAACATCCCATCGATAGGGAGGCTTTTGTTTGAAATTTTAAAAGTCATACTGGTAATCATCGGTTATTATTAAATGTGGTATTCTCAATGAAATCGCGTATCATATACGCACCATTTTATTTATATATTTGTATCGAATTATAGTGCAAAAAAGGCCATTAAATACGAATATTTAATCAGCTGATTATCAGTACCTCGCCTATCGTGGCACTTTTGATATTGCTCTTGGAATAGCCAGGTTTTACTGGGGCTTACAGAAATAGGTTCGAATCCCATCGTGGTCACATTTTATGACGGAAAAGAACGTCAAAAAACATTAAAAGCTCTGCAAATGCGGAGCTTTTTCTTTGTATCAATTGTATTTAACTGTGCCGGA
>Ga0265798_10000622_pt1 | contig 58014 bp, 55 predicted proteins | sample P3T30metagenome_FD_192430 | JGI IMG/M metagenome (GOLD analysis project Ga0265798, IMG submission 192430) | Plant litter microbial communities from East Loma Ridge, Irvine, California - P3 T30 | ecosystem: Environmental > Terrestrial > Plant litter > Unclassified | place: USA: California... | reverse complement strand
GTCGTTTCGTGGTGGCCATAGAAGTGTTGCGGGCACAATGGTGAAAGTTAAAGTGGAAACGCGGACGCGACGCGACCTCACGTTCAAGGAAGTCACGCACAGACGCCGAAGATCAACCAATCATGTCCCAAGAAGGCCGCATATATATTCGAACAGCTACAACACCAACACTCTCTCCCCTTAAGGCCTGTAATCCCAAAGCTTCCAAACATTATTCCGCGCGTGTCGAGTTGCATTCTGTTCCGAGCGATCCCGATTTGTCAGGTTTGCGATCCTGGCCTGACTCCCCAGTCCTCGTCTCTGGAACACCTCAATCACGCCCCAATGCTCTCGATCCATCGCCCAATCCCAAGGCGTATTGCCCTTGCTGTCCCGCTGGTCTATTTTAGCACCACTTTCCAATAAAAGCTCTGCCACCTCGGCATGGCCATTCCTAGCAGCCCAGTGAAGCGCCGACCAGCCGTCGTACTCGAATTCATTCGGGTTTGCGCCCGCATCAAGTAGCAGTCTGACACATTCGGTACTTCCCATCTCTGCAGCCCACACCAGAGGCGTATCGTTTGTTTCACTGACGGTATCGATCGAAGATTCCGGGTCTATGATCAAGTCACTGGCCAGCTCGGGCAAATTGAAGTAAGCCGCAAGATGTAGTGGTTCGTGTGTCTCTGGAACGGACGCGCTGCCTTGTTTGAAGATAAAGAATGTGAGTCGTAGAACGTTGGTCCGCCGAGTGTGAGACGAAAGGAAATCGTACACTGCCTGATTGAGTTTGTTGTATTTGGACCCTGCTGCCCTGATGTGATGGGCCCAACTCTCGGTCGCATAGCGGAAAAATGGATGTTGCTGGAAGAAACGCTCGATGGCCTGAACATATGGTCTCTGGAACTCCATGGTCACCAGCTCTTGATTCAATGCTTCCATCTTATCCGAGCTTGACAAGCACCGGATGCACGTGAGAGCCATCGTCTCATGCGATGAGCGAGCGTCCATGTGTAGGCCTGCAACTTCCTGGACACTCGAGTTTTGGACGTATGATTCAAGAAACGATCTAGCGGTCTGATGGATGAATCCTATCTTTGTTCCAGGGCCATCGACACGGATCAGCGAACCGCACAGAAACTCCAGATCCCCAGCAAAACCGTGCCAGCTCGGCGTATTGTCCTCGAGACAAAGCCCGATTTCCAGCTCGCTCAAGGTGAATGGCCGACACGCATAGAGTAGCCAGCGAATCACCCTCCACATGTCTTCTTGGCGCGTACGTGGAGGCGCTTGTATGATTGTTGTGTATGTTTCCACTAGCGTCAAAGGTATCGTCGAAAGTCTTTCTGCAATCACTGCGTCTGTCAAGCGCACGTCTCGCTTTTCTAGCTCTTTCATAACCAACATTACCCACAGAAACATTCCTTGGGCATTGTCTTTTAGGAATTTGGCTATACGCCGTGAGACTTCTGGTCGAAGCTGGCGGTGATGAGAAAATTGCTCGACTTGAGCATGAATGAACGTCTTTATGTCAAAGGCCGTGTCGGATTCTTGTATCGCTAGCGTGGGCACATCTTTGAGTGTATGTAGGAGCATGCCGCCGGGCCTACTAGTAGCTAGGACTTTGACATCGAGCCTCGCTTGCGCGGATAGATCCGGCGTCTGTACAATTCCATTGATCCACTCGGTGATTGAGGCCACAGAGTTAGTCTCGCACTCGTCGATGGCGTCGAGGAAGATGTAAATTCGCTCTTGAGGGGACAGGCATTCAAGCATGTCGCCGAATACACTCGACATGTTCGCCCACGACCAGGTAAAGCCACCTTCAGCAGACAAGCGCTTGTACCGTTGGAGTAGTACTGGAAGAGTCCTTCGCCGTTGCCGCGCGAGTTGACCGGTAAGCGTCTTCAAGGCCACAAGCGATGTTTGCCCAGCCTCGTGGTAGTTCCTCTGGAAAAAGAATGTCAGAACCACTGGCTTCGTATCGCCGCTGAAGGACGCTGGTCCTCCTTCCCGCTGCTTCAAGCTGACAGACTCAAAGACGTGAGCTGCTAGAGTAGTCTTGCCGTAGCCTGCTTTTGCGGTGATCCAGAGCAGATTGGACTCGTTGCTATCATGCCATGCCCGAAACTTTGGGTTGTGCCAGATCCATGTACAGGCATGTTTCGAGCGACCTAGTACCTGTGACATATACTCGCTTTGGTCTATTTCGTCGAGACTGGCTAGGCATGTGGTTGTTTGCTCCGTTGGCGCTTCAACACTGGGCCACGAAAGCTCGGCTACGATGAGTTTCAGCAATTCTGTTCCTCTTCAAAGATTGTCGTTCTCTCTGCAAGTGTGCGGTCTCAATGTCACAAGAATGGTTTGACTCACACTCAAAGTTACGAATTTCCTTCCGAAGGCGCCTCATAGCATTCGCCGCCCCCTCACCATATATCAGCGGAATATGCACGCCAAAGATCCCAAGTACACAATAAACCTGGTCCTCCTCGATCGTCGTCTCACGCCTAGCCGCCCACGATATCCGTTCGTTGATAGTGAACTGATCAAGTGGTGTTCCCTCAAGTGCCAACTTCGCAATTCCAGTGATCTTGTGGATTTCTGCACCCAGCGTCTTCTTATCGCCGATCTTGATTCCTTGGAACGAGAAGAACTCCACGGACGACGGGGCAAGAAGTTCCTGTAGTGTCCAGCCTCGAGTGAACCATCTGGAGTGCTCGAAAGCCAGCTCGAATGGGGCACTCGAGATGTCGCCTAATTCGTCTGATAACACATCTGACAAGTAGACGTAACACCGAGCTGCATTTTGGTACCAGCGAAACATGGAGTTGATCGCCTGCGAAAGTTCTGTGGAATTCGCCTTATTAATACAGCAGCAGTCCACCCAGAAAAAAAGCAGGCCGTCGCTTCTGGCTTGTTCGCCGCAAAAGCGGATCTTGTCATAGCCTGGCTTGTCCTGGGTGCCTGGGACATTATGCGTCAAATCCTCGAATGTCACCTCATCGGTGTCCGCTCCCCACGTGTGCGAAAGTATGGCGTATGCTGGTATCGCACCAGCGACAACCAAATCTCTGGTGAGAGTAACAGATCCATCTGCATGAAGTTGTAAAAGCCGCATGCTGGTCTGCCAGCTTCGGAGAGACGCAGTGCTGTTGCATGAGGACTTCCACGGTTGGCTAGTCAGAATAGTCTTGAGACCGCATCATGGAGAACAAATAGCGTGTCTGGCCGTTTAGGTAGAAAGCGACAAGGCGGAGGTCATGATCCAAAAGCTTGTCGCAAAGGCAGAACTGCCATCTGGAGGGTCAGTTGTTCTGCTGCAGAGTGCGGGGTACTGGTTCAGGCAAGGTAAGAGGCAACTAGGCAGGAGCAGCCACAAGTAAGCAAATACAAACCGACTGGACATGTCTCTGAAAGTCCACGCAAGCACTCCTTTACTAGAAGGCAAGGAAAAACGCACCAGCAGATTTGTCTGACTTGTTCGTATTTTCTGATACTCTAGCCTAGATGAAGGCCTTATAGCATATCTCTAAACGGGCCCAAAAGATGCTCTTACATCCGTGACCTTTCCCACAATCCGGCCCATCCACGGACACAGTCCTCCCCGTGCTTCCCATCGCCCCACCTCGAAAATCGAATCTAAACCACAGAAGCCTAGCCCCAAGGGAAAACTCATTTCCCCTTCAAGCTAGCCCCCTTCAGCCTCTTAGCCAACTGTACAGAATCGGAGTCTGAGCCATAGGAGGGCTGCCGCATGAGGCGGTCTCTATCGCCACCATTGCGGTGAGCAGCCCCCCTACCAGCTGAGTTTGAAGATGACGGGGATTCATGAGAACGTTTCGGGGGGCGCTCACCACTTAGTTTGATTGTCGTGAGAAGCGTCGCCCAGCCGTCCGTGTGCTGGAGCGCTGAGCCTTCTGAGGTGTCGTGCGTAGTTGCGACTTTGAAGAGGAGGGAGAATTCGTCCTAGACATGCGTTAGTAGATGTTTGTCAAGAAAAAAGAGACATACGGACCTTTGACATGAGGCCGAGTCCATGCATGTAGCACAGGAGATGGAAATTGGAGATGGCGTTGAGGCCGCTTGTGGTGTTGAGCGCGAGGCCGTTCGCCTTTGTGTTAAGCACCTTGCCCAGAGCCGAGATGTCTGCCATCTCGCCCATGATCCCGCGATTCTCAATTGGGAACTTTCCGCCAGTGAAGAGAGGGTTTGGCTGGGTGGGAAAGCCGTGAGTAAGAGTGACAAGCAGGTATTCGACCGGGAAAGAAGGCTTTGCGTTCTCTTGAACGTTCGCTCCGTGCTCGTTTATCCGTCTGTAGAACACTTCGGGAATGTATCGTGCGCGGTTCAGCGCCTCGTTGTCGTCTTCCGATTGTACGAGCATGACTGATGGCTCTGCTGATGGCTCGATGATGTCTGCTCGGATCATCTCCACAGCAGCGTTCGAAGCTTGGTATGATGAGATGCCGATTTGTCCTTGGTCGTCGCCGCTGATAACGCATGTGACAAAGTTGGATCCGAACCGTCCAGTCTCGCTCCACTTGGTCGGCCGTGGGTACTGCGCCTGATACCGAGCAGCGAAGGCGATTTCGAGTGAGGAGAGGTAGTACGAGTCGATGTGTCGCTTGCAAATGACGGAGCCGTCGCCCTTGTCCGCGTCGAGCAGATCCGTGAAGATGACGCCCACTCGCTGGAGCCCGCACTGTGCCGCAATCTCGTCAACCTCCATCTCGTTGTCCCACTCGCCTAATGAGATGCCGTCCAGCTCATTGACCTGCGGCGGCTCGTAGATAGTCTCCACCACCGCTTTCGTGCCTAGAGGTACCTCTGTGTACTCCTCGTATCGCCCATACAGAAATCCCAACCGCTGGCAGCCTGTGTTTCTCCAAAAGTTGATCAGATCATCAACAACCTGTATCGACGCAAACTCGACGTGGTCGACCATGCGGTAGTCTTGTGGCTTGAGCGAGATGGCGCTGGGCTGGCACTTGGTGCAGATGCCATCAGGGAACGGCTTGTGTCCGGACGGGCAGTCTGGTCGTACGCGGAAGTACGGTTCGGAGAGGGGTGGGATGTATGAGCTTCCGAGCTCCGGTCGGTTCTTCGCCGAGTTGACTTTTCGTAGATGTGAATGGAAGGACAGGTGCTTGATCTTCTTCTCCGCGAGGTACTCGGCGGAGTATGGCTCCAGTGGCATGCAGTAGTCGCACATGCCCTTTGCTCCGTGTGTGCACATCCGCACGTCTCGCTTCCGCGTGATTTTGCCATCCTGCCTATCTAACTTATCATCCAGCGGCGACTGCTTCACCACCTCCCACGGGTTCTTGATGAATTCTGCAGTACCACCGAGCGGGACGGAGGGCATGTCGGAGGCTTCAACGGCCTTGCCATTCAGGCGCTGGGCGCCGGTGGGAGCTGTCGAGTGGCCATTTGATGCTGAAGACTGGTCTTGGAAGTCGAGAAATAGCTGTGCGCCGTGTCTAGATTATTGTTAGCTATGAAGGCAAGCTGCAGGAAGCTACTCACGACAGTCCGACCTGCTTGAGCGAGACGCCCTTGAGTTCTGCAATCTTCCTCGCATCGCCGCCATGAGGCTTGTTGCTGACTGTAATACTCTGCAGATCCACCGTCTTGGGCAGTTTTTCCGCAATCTGTGACAAAAGCTCAGGAAACGTCGCCGTCGGCTCTGTGTTCAAGCGGAAGCCGCCTTCTCTGCTGGTGAACCGGAGTATCATCGTGTCTGTCGTGTGCGCGGTTGAGAGTCGGTAGTGTAGATGGCAGAGAGAGAGAGAGAAGAAGGGCGAGGGATATAGGGAGTTTTGTGTGAGGGCAGGGCAGGAGAGAAGGTAAAAGAAGGTGCAGGACTGAGGTGAAGCACGGCGCGCGATTACACACGCAGCTAGGGTGGTGAAGGCGCCAGAATGACGACGCGACCTGCATCGGCGTTTGGGCGCGAGAAACTCCGGCGATGTTGCCAGATATTACCAGCGACTGCTCCAAGCACCACCCGTCCATTAATTCCACGCGCCCACACCACACCACCCTTTCTTCCGTCTTCGCTATACATACACGGGTCCCACCCTCACCACTCGCTACACAAATCCAACTCCAGGTTCATCCCATATACTGGCCACAACACTCCTTCTACACGCCGTAGTACGACCCCCATCCCCACACCCCCAAAATGTGGCCCTTCAACCTCGTCGACTGGATCATGCTCTCCATCCCCATAGCCTACCTCGTCATCCTCGTCGGCTCGCTGACCGTCTTTTCGAACCTGTACCGCAAACGCCAAGCCGCAAACGCCGCGTCGCTCGAGCCCTGGTTCCCCGCGCACCTTCAGCGAAACGTGTACTTGACCCTCTTGCACCAAGAGGACCCCAAGGTGCCGGATAGCATCTTGAAGGCTGCGTTATTGCGCCGCGCAACAGAGGATATTCATCGCATTGTGCAGATAAGGAACGCGAAGCAGGCGCTTCAGGTGTTGTTGCAGAGGGGCAGTGTGGGTGACGACTTGTGGCAGCGGTTTCAGCGGGCGGAGAAGGAAATTGAGGCGGAACTGAGGGATGTTGTTGAGGAGGTACATCCCAAACCATATCCCCCATACCTCAAATGCTCATACTAACGGTTCTTTCAGGCCAACGCCTTCGCCCCCAACTGGGGCCAAACAATCTTCCAATCCGCCTCGGAAATGGCGCAAAACACACACATCCGCGAGCGCCTCGGCGAAATCATGTCCAAATCCGAGACGGAGAAGAAGTGGTGGGAGAGCAGGAAAGCCATGATACAGTCCGACTTTATGAAGGAGCTGGACGAGGAGAAGACGAAGAGCAGTGAGGATGATGCCGTGCTTGTGGAGAGCGTGGGCAAGGGCAAGAAGAGCAAAGTGTAGGATACCAACCATATCAGCCGTCGATTTAAGAGGGTTGTCAGTTTGCACTAGGCGTCGCCTACCGCACATGGGTAGATGGGGGAGAGGGGTGGAGTTGTTGCATTTGCTGGTGCACAGGCGTTATGGATACCACATGTATACCACATGCAGGGTGTGGTCAGTATCTTTGGGTTTCGACATTGGTGTACGCATCCATATCGTCAAGCACGATCAGTACAGACTTTGTTCATGTATCAATTGAAATGCTACTCAACGCCCGTGGTCTCTCTAAACCTCAATCAAACTGGTGGTACAAGATCCCGCTCTGCTAACATGATGAAACTCTTTGATACACCAAATGTACACTCTTCCCACCCTCTATCAACATCTACTTCCTGACCGGACCGCTGACACCAGCACCAATCACACTCGGCAGCTCCTCCGCTCCCATCGAGTACAGCATGCCAATTCCAGCTGAGATCAAGAAAGCCAGCACCGTGCCGACCATGACGAACAGCCAGAATTGCACCGAAATGTCCTTCTTCTGACAAGCCGGTCCGCCCCAGTACGTAGTCTTGTTGTGGCTCTCCATACCGCTATCGTGGCTCTCGACGGTCGGTACACACATGCAACTATAGCAGTCGAGCGCCTTCCCGCGGCCCTTGCGCTTGACTGCGCATTCTCCGTGGCCGCTGCAGCCGTGTGTCTGCTTCTCGCACGCAGCCTGGGTGTCGAAGCAACTAGGGAGGATGCCACGAACGGGGCTCGTGTCGTTCGCCTTGGTGATGACGACAGGAAAGTCTTCGAGGTCAGCCACAGGGGCTGGGGCGGACGACGGCGCGGCGTTGGAGGAGAGGATCATCTCGGGGTTCTCGCGGCGGCCTTCGTTGGAGGCGGGGAGGTCGTAGGTTCCCCAGGCGTTGGCAGCGCGCTTGGAGTGTGCGGAGGCAGCGGGCATGGTGACGAAGGTGATGGCGAAGTGGTTAGTCCTTGCCTCGCCCTTGAGTTGATGGAACATGGAGACCATGGATTCGGGAGAGACGTTGTCGGTCTTGTCAAGACGGAGGATATTCAGGTACTCGTTATATGCTTTTACGCGTAGAGTCAAAGGCAAGGAGGATTTGATCTCGTGGGCTGTTCTATACGTCTTCTTCTTCGGATCGGAAGGTGTTTGTAGCGACTCGGCTTGGGAGATGAAGTCGTTCATGAGACGGTCGTTGTCTGCTGGGGAGGGAGCAACTGAGATGTCAAACTCCTTGGTCTCAGCCGTTCCATCATAAGTAACAACTGGCATATCTCGTCAGTCCTGCATGTGTATTGATAGGCCACGGAGGCGTACCTGTGGCGCCCTCTGAGGCGAGCCCGTCCTCTCTCCATATCAGCAGGTGTGCCTTTGATCTGTCGTCGTCGCCGCCAAACAGCCTCGGCTGCGGTCCGCCGTAGGCATTGATGTGTCTGATCGTCTCCGCGTCGGGGGTCTCGATGGAGTGGAAGCGCGAGAGGCCCAGCCGCTGGGCGATGATGAGGCGCGCTGTGTTGGGCGAGACGGTCGGGCTGGTGGCGGCTGCGGCGCAGGACAGCGACGAGAAGAAGAAGCCCCAGGACAGCTTCATTGTGGCTGGTGCGTGGTGATGGTCTGGCTAGCAGTGGGTGTCTTGGTGAAGCTGCGGCGAACGTCACCTCGAAGCTCCGGCGCACCATTGCTGCGACTTGGCGGCATTTGCCGCGATCCTCCCTCGCGTCTACGGCATCGCAGCAGCGCGCCACCATTTCACGAGCTGCGAGTTTGACACCTTCACACTATCCTTTTCAGCAAATAGAACCAAATTGCACCCGGCGACCCCCTCTCTCTGCGCCTCTATGTCTACCCTACCGCCCATCAACTCGTAACCACGCTCACTCCCCGCATCGGCGGCATGTTCAAGCCACAGATTCTCAGACGGAACTTCTCTCTCTTCAACAGGATCCCACACTCGCGCATAGTGCGCTCAGCAGCGCGCGATGGTCACGAGACAATCACAATACAGCGCTTTCGCCTGCACAAACCCTTCTTCAGCCGGTCGTAAGTATGCGCCACACCAGATACCAGAGACAATCGTTGACCTTGTGATAGGCGACTAGTCGGAGCACTCGCAGTTGGAGCCGCCTTCTACATCACATCACGATACATCAGCGTGGAGATCACCGAAGAGGTAGTGGAAGATGACAAGCAGCAGTCGAAGCGCTTAGGCAGTCCGATCAGCGACGAGGACGAGGCGGAGGAGTCAAGTGAAGAGGTTGAAGAGGACGACGAGGAGGAAGAGGAATACGACGACGCCCTCATCTTCCTGCCCACCGGCTTCTCGCGACCCAAGCCACGGACATTCTATCGAGGCTCAGATCCAGAGTGGCAGGAGTTCAGGAAGCTCGCCACTGACCGCCCACGGATGGAAAAGATACGCAGTACGGATACCATGAGCTACCAAGCGGACAACTGCTAACAATGAAGTAGACGAGCTGTCGTCGATGTTACGCACCAGTGCGAAGAAGAACCCTTCGTACGCCGCTCGACTAGGAAATATCGACACGACCAAAGGCAACGCCTGGGTGGAAGTGCGGTTCCCCGACGGTCCTCCCATTGAATTTGAACGGCCCGGCATCGAGCTCACCGAAGACCTCGAGTGGCGAAAAACCACACGCCCAGTCGAAGAGCTTCACCACAAGCGCCTCACCAAGCTCCTGTACCCGTCAGAAGTGACCAAGGCCCTCTACCAAGACACGAAGCGGAAGCTCGACACAAATTGGAAGAGCTTCAGAGCATATGTAGGATGGGAAGCCAAAGCGGAGCCAGAAACCGTTCGAGACGTGATACAGCGCGTCGTCACAACCCCTCCGTCCGCCTCGGGCCCTGCTCCACCCTCCGCATCCTCACCACCAAGCGCCCAAGCAGCTGCAGCGACAGACACTAAACAGCCCACAGACCCCGCGTCTCCCCTCGACAACGCAACCAAACACGTCTGGTTCGCCCTCCCCGACCCCAAAAAGTTCACATCCGACATGTCCCAGTTCAGCACCGACTTCCGCAAAACCACAAAGCCTTACACTATCCAAGCACCACGGGGCACTTTCGTAGTCCTCGGCTTGATTGAAGTACATGGCGACCGCGCGAAGATGACGCTGAACGTTACGGCTGCGTACGATCCCAAGCAGGGCAAATATGTGGGTTTGAGCGCGGCGCTATGGAATCTAAAGGACCATCGGCAGCGACCGAGAGGTGGGCCGTGAGGACGTTGGACTGGATGTACGTCAACGGCGTGATGCAGTGTATGATTATAAGGTTGGTTGCATGGTTGGCGTTATAGATTGACGAGACATAGCGGCATCGTAGGCGTAATTTTAAGCTTGTATTGTAAGCGTATACCCACTCATATATTTCGGCATCTTTACTCGTCCATTTTGTTTGTGCTCACGTGTCCTCCTGTGTTCAAACGCTTCCATGAGTATAAATCCTGCTCACACACTGCCAGTCTTGTTCTTACATCGACGACATTCTTCTCTGTCCGATAAAATCCAAAACTATACGTACCTGGACTCATGTGGAGTGAGCGGTCTTCTTTCCTCTTTTCCAAAACACCACACAGATTATCCAAGTGGATTCGTCCAGTCGAAAGTTCGCGCCTGCTATGCCATGGCCCTTTCTCTCGTCTGTGTGGAATGCAAACACAAACCACGAAATTATTCGAACACGCGCATTCATCAACATCCCTATATATGACTTCTTTTTTGAAATTCTATTACTTCATCGCTATGTCTTCACGCGGTATTTCGAATCCGAAAAGAAACCGACATCTGTCCAAGTCGAAATCCTAACGTATCATGGCGATTCTTCCTTGTGTCATTTCCTTCCCCAAAATAAAAGAAGTCGGTTTATTCCATGTGGTGTCGTCGCCAGCAAGAAACACCGAAAATGCTGCACGTACTGCTTATGGCTCGCTCTTCGCGCCCCTCTCATTTCTATTCTACCTTAAAGTCGAAAATCCAGACAAGAGCATCAAAATGATTCTTCATGCCACATACCCAGCCCTGTCAAATCCACAATCAAGGATTCTAAAATCCCATGCCTTTCCCGCCCGCTCGCTACGCTGAGCCGAGTCGTATATCAAATCCTTCTCAGTCTTCACCTCCTCTTCTTCACCACCACATGAACTGTTTTGGCCGCCTTCCAAAACGCGTTGTATTTCAACTGATGTGGCGGGCTGGTTTCTGCTTCTCCAAACTCATCCGCATCGTCGCCATGTGTGTTTCTTGATCTTTTTCAAAGCCACAACACAGGGAGTCACATGGACTCTTCCTACTGTTCGCTGAAAAGAATGGAATAGATCGGCTGATTCATATATGAGGAGAGAAGAACCACAAGTTGCGTCTATTCGCATCGCCGCCTCTAGTCTTCCCTAAATCTCCTGCTTTTCTTACTTTCTAAAATCGGGCCCCTATCCAGTACATGTTTTGCGATTACGGTCTGTGTCTCCAAAAGTTCTTGAAGTCGATGGTATGTATCTTCTATAAACCCAGATGCACACTTCTTTATAGACGTCTTCTCCTGCTCGGCTGAGATTGGAGATCAAAACTACTACGTCCTCGACTCATGAGCAGGGTGGAAGTTTGTGTTGTAGACTTATATGTCTGGGTAGCTTGTGTACGAAATTTCATGTGGCTGCTGGAATGTAGCTTAGAGGCTGCTGTTCTGGAGCATGATATGTCTTACTAAAACACATCTAAGCGCAAGCAATGTCTCGCCGCGCATTAGATCCGATCTCACTATAAAGACTACTTGTCTCCGGCATCTTTCCTAGTCCAACGCTATCAACGATTTTTCCAGTTTCACAAAAGTCTGTCCGGCTCCTCTTCATGTTCAACGCCCAATATCTGCATTTCCCCAAAAAATCGATAGTCATTCCAACATAAGCAGACGGCTTCCTAGGGATTCGAAGTAGTTTGTCTGGTGGGCTTTTCAGGTGTCGGCATTTGCACAGGAACAAGACTGACAGCGAGTATCCGCATGAGCAGAGCGGAAGATCGTACTGATCTAGGACTGGTGGGCAGGTTCAAGTTCAAGTTCAGTCCGGGCTTCCAGCATGTGGATTGGGTTGGGACTTATCTATCGTGAACATTGTAATGAACGTTCCCACCGCTGCATGTCCTTTGGCAAATGACTTGAAAGACACAGTATGGCCATTGGCTCCCTAGTACCAAGCTCTAACCTTCACTAGTATCCCTCGTCTGCGACGTCCTCCACTCAACTACTCCACCATCCTTTCTATTCCTAGAAACTTTGTTCTACATCCTCATGTTGGGAAGTATTAGGTATCTGCGTTTTCAAAAGCTAGATATGTTCCCGTGATGAGCAGACTTACCGCTATGTCAAAAACGAAGATCTCATGAACCCATGGAGTGTCCTGCGGTTTTCCAGGAACAAAGTGTCACAGGAGGTTGCCATATGAGCAGTGGACAATCATGTGTTAGCTATTCGGGATATGGGGCAACTTCGGACAAAAACGTTTGCACCTGCAAGAATGTGCACTGCCCAGGTGGTTTGAAAATCGTCGAAGACACTGCGATGCGTCTCTGTCGTTCTGACAGCGATATCAAAAGATCTTCTGCCCGGATGTATGTCCTCCGTCCGTCTTTGAGCCTGGCGATTGGTCGAACAGGTTTCTCTTTCGTACGCGTTCTAACGTTCTCGCTTCTCTCCTGACTTTTTTGCTCTCTAGCATTCTGTATATTCCCTTCTCCCAAAAACTAGTGATCTGCGAGCACATGGCAAATTTCTGTCATCGCTGTCGCCATCATAAGAATTTGCAGTTGTATCTTTCATAACACCAAATCAGTAGGCAGCTGTAGGCGTATCTTTGCCACCTTTTTTTCCCCCTGGGATGTGAAGTGCTTCTTTCGTGGCTACATGGCCTCTTCCTGTTTCCTGATGGCAAGCCACTAGTACACCTCATGAATCCGTCGCTTCTCTTCTGCTCTTTCCGTCATCCAATAATGTTCATACTCTATTATCGAAAAAGAAGTTGGCATCGATCTTATGAGCAAGATCTGCTTGATTGCGCGTCTCCAAAATGAGCTGCAATACGGTGCCTGGTTCTGGTCAAACTTAAACCGCCCGCGTCTTGTGGTTCCTCGGCGTGACTGAGAGGAAATGAGAAGAACCGTCTTCTTCACAGATACTGTAGTCTTCATACCATCTCTCTTTCCTTCTTATGAGGATCGTTGCTGTCTCTGTCTTCTCTAATTATCCCTTGATCCCCTTTTGCGGTCACAGAACGAAGGACCTAATATCTCATGCGGAGCTTTTTGTGCGCGTCTGTTCGAAAGGTCGCTTTTCCAGGTCGAGCAAAATTCAGACCTAAGAGTATGTCAGCGGCATTTTATTGTTCGCATTACTCTTGACTTACCTTTTCTGCCAAAGAAAAAAGCGTAGTGGTTGTGCGCCATGTGGAGATCCTTTGCTCTCTCGTCGACCAGAAAAATATACCCGAGGGTTTTATGTTTGTTGCGTCTCATTCGCAAGGATCCGTTATTGCCAATAAATTCTCCGTTTTATCCAACAACAATCAAGACATACTTCCATGTGACATCTTGTGCGCTGGCAGGTCAATTTACGCGTACTGGTGGCGCATGTACTGCTGTCTTCTATTCGCAAGAATAAAACATCCAGCCCACGATGTCATGCACTGTTCGCCGAGATGAAAATACACGGCGGAACGGCCATATGTCGCCTGCATTGTGTTCGTGTGCTTCCTCATGCATCGAAGCCGAAGAGAAAATAGGGGACTGGAATGTCCCTGTGCTCTTCGTCCTTCCCGAAATGGCGATAGAGCATAGAAGTCGACCTCACCTGATGTACATGTAAAAGTACAAAAGCATCTTCTCATGTATATCTTGAGTGAACGCCGGTCTGCACACACTTAGCTGCGTGTACACGCTTCGCCGCACTTCAAGAGCTACTGTTCATCGGGACGTTAATGTTTCGAAAGCACTAAAAACTGGGACATTGAGTGTCATGATCTTGGGGTAGGTTTTTTTTCGACGAGCTGACGTGGCAATGCTCTCATGTCGTGTACTGGAGCCAGAGCGGGAGGCTGCGAATGGGGTACGAAGGTGCTCGGTGCTTTTGAACCACTACATCTGGCGTTCAGTAGGTCTTGAAGGTTGAGACCGCCCATACACTTGCCCATACAGCTTAGCTAGGCCCAGCTTTATGTATGACGGTTCACAAGAGACATGAGAACGAATTTGCAAAGTCCTACAATACCTACATCTTCCCACTACACCCGGATATCAAACGCCCAAACACCCCACCCATGCATATGCTTACACAAGATATTTACTTCTTCGACTTGTGCTTCTTCTTCTTGCCACCTTCCTTGGACTTCTCAGCCTCCTTGAATGCCTCCTCAACTGCCTCACCCGATTTGCGCTTCTTCTCGCCCGTCTTGACGGCCACTGTGAGGTTCTTGGCGCCGTCTTTGCCCGCTTTGCCTACAGCGCGTTCGGCGTCTTCCCAGTCGGCAGTTGCGCCGGATCCGATTTCGTACCTGGTCGTCTGTTAGTACTCTGAAGGGAGACGAGCTCAGGAAGACTTACTTGTGCAGTGGCAGGGCGTCAATTAGGCTTCGTGCCCTTTCTCGCTCATCTCGGAGTGCCTCATCGCCACCCTCATCGAGCTCCTCCTGCAGGTCTTTTGCGAGTGGCTGGAAACGCGCACCGGCCACTACGTCTTCATCAGGCCGATCTTCGCCTTCCACAACGTCAGGCATAGTCTCTTCAATCGCGCCTTCCACTATGCGGCGGAACGATGCTGCACACTTGCGCACGATCTTGACGAACATGGCCATCAGCTGACTTGAATTGAGGCCAAGCTCCTTCTCTACATCGGAAAACTCCTTCCGCTGCAGACCGATGGCCAGTAGGAGAGCTTGTTGGAGACCTGGCAAAACAACTGTGGTTTTGAGACGCCCACTGAAGTAGAGCTGCGCGATGCGAGGGAGCATATCGAGGATCACGTGATAGTCGAGCATGTTGTTGGCGTACGAATCGAGGCGTTTGAGATCGAATGGCGTAAAGAGACCATCAAGCTCCGCTTTGCTGATGGGCTTCGCTGCAAGGTCTACGTCGAGCTTGGAGCCGGCAGAAGCGGACTCTTCGATCGATAGAGATGTAACGGATTTGAATGTGCGGAATTGATATGAGAGAAGCGACAGGAAGCGCATCTGGAAGTCTTTGGCGAAAGCTGCGACCCAGCTGCCGTCGGATGTGGTCGTCTCGAGCGATCGGAGCATGATGCAAGTATGTTCGCCGGTCAAGTCGTTTGGCGTCTGTCGAAGATAGACAGGCACAAATGATCGTCGTTTCCAGAACTTGTGCAGCTGTTGAGTAAGACCGTATGAAACGCCCACGTAGTCCAGCCGTGGTGCTTTGAGTTCAGGCAAGCGGGTGAAGAGTGGAGGCATCTCAGTCGCTTCCCTAACCTTGACATCGTCTTTCAAGAGTGACGCACTCGCCAGGTCATCTTCGGTCAATCTCCGCATCTCCTCGACTTCCTGAGGCTCGCTCTCGGACAAGCTCGCAAGCTTGCCATCGTAGAAGTCAACAAGCAGTTCAAGCGCTCGAGATCCATAGCCCATGCTAACGTAGTCTGGATTCGTCGCGATGCGCACGACGCGCGCACCCGAGAGACTGGCGAAGTTCTCGTCCTGAAACTGCTGCGACACTATCCAAGGTATGAGATCGCCTCCTGCACGCTGTCCTCGACTCAGACTGCTCAGTACGCTCTCTCTGCTGATCTGACCTTCCAATGCCACTTGAATGACGCACAGAGGCTCAGGTAGCTTGTTTTCCTCGGATGGAGCTACAAGGACAAATAGCTGATGAGCTGGCGCGTCTGACATCAGTTGCAGGTCGTTCGGGGTGTTCTTGTAGTGACTGGCCACATAGAGCGCCATCATCTTCTGCAGGAACTTCTCCGCCGCGGGATTGTATGAGAACAAAGTATCGCGGTTGACGTACAGAAGCTGGCATTCCTTAGGGTGCGGAACTCCTTGCGTGTTCATCTTCGATTTTGGTAGGGTAGCATCGAGGCAGAGCAAATCGTTGAGCCACCTCTCGACGGAATCTCCTTGCGCATATCGGATGGGCTCTGAAAGTGTAATCTCACGCAGTGACCGAGCAGCCATCGCAGTGTCTGCGCCATCTTTGGCAGCACCATTGGATTTTCCACCTCTCGATTGGTCGCGGAGCTGCTGGATGAGCTTCAAGGAGAGCGACCGTCCAGTGCCCTCGTACCCATTGATCGTAGATGCCATGAAGACCAAGTATGGTCCCATCAGCTTTTGCACCAATGGCAAAGGTATCGCGGCAGCCTCGTCGATCACCAGTAGTTCTGCTTGGCTCAGCATGTGCGAATCTTCTGGCTTGATGTACTGAATGGTCTGTCGATGTTGTCGGAATACGTCAATGCGCACGATGACTTTCGGCTCCACGGACTGCAGGATGTTGTAGTCCTGGTGGTCAACGTAGCCCAATGCGTCGAAGCCTTTGAGCACAAACTCGAACAAGGTCTTTAGGTTCTCCGGGCTGGGAGAGGTGATGTAGATGTTTCCGTAGCCATGCGCAATAGCTGCTGCTATCGCAACACCAAGAGCTGCCGATTTTCCTCGTCCACGCGCAGCTGTGAGCGTTACAGTGCTTCGTAGTGTCTTCTCTACAATCGCATCAACGAATGTCAGCAGTGCCTTTGCTTGATCCACCGTCTTTGCCAGCTTGATCAGATCGCCAGTCGGTGGCGTATCTGCGAGCATTTCCTTGATCTCTGCCAGCTCTTTCGCCTTTGGTGTCTTGCCCTCCAGCTCTGGGTCGGGTGGTGCTAGCTGGCGCACATGTTTGCCACCTGATATCGGGAGTACGTTCAGCTCGTCGTCCACCACTAAGCAGCTGTCGCATTTGCCGAGGGATAAGATGAAGCGCTCGTTGAACCGCGCCACGACGTCGCTGTGTGCTTCTGTCCTGTATCTCGAATGGATGTCCATAGACAGTGTATAGAGCTGCTTCAAGCTGCTCATACCTTTCAGCAGCAGAATGACCAAGCCTCCTCCTTCTACCGTCTCTACTGTTCGTGCAAGTAGGTTGGGCGTGAGTGCCTCGAAGTCTTGCAGAATACACATGCCGTACGTGTTTCCCAGAATCTTCTCCGTCTCCTTGTAGTATACATATCGGATGTTCTGTGTCGATATGAACAGCTCAAATGGGTCTTCGGTGTCGATGTCGCGGATGCCTCGCTTGAGCTCGTTCTTGATCTTCTTTTCGCGCTTCTTCTTATGACTAGACGATGATTAGCGATGGTTCCGTTCAACCATGGTCGTCACACACCTCGAGAAGCCCAGCAACTTGCTTTTGTAAGCCCAAAGTACCGACTTGTTCAGCTTGACGTCGACATTGAGGAGGATGTGGTACAAATTGACGATAACGTCTTTTTGTCGGTCGCCAACGACTACGAAGAAGCTGCGCTTTTTCTCTTGTGCGCCATTTCGGATGAGCGCCGGTATCCGGGAGTCACTGTCAATATAAGCATGCGCCCAGTGTCAGTATCGCAATAATGCATACATGGCTTTCTTCGGCATTGTAGAAGCTCAGCCGTCCCCGCGCTCCTCGCAGAGCTCGTTCGCCGTGATTGGACTCAGATTCAACGGTGAGGGTATTCAGGCGTCGTCTTAAGGATCGGAAGGTCACGACTGTGTATGTGGAAGTTTGCGCACGTGTTGGTGTCGAGGTGCGCGCAAGAGCTCCAAGTTCCAATGCGCCCGCAACTTTTTCTGCCACCGCCCTCGGGAACGCCACACTAGCGCGAACCGACACCATCTCACTTCACATCTGCACGAGAACTAACTTAGTTCTCGGTATGAGATAGACCTGGTGGGCGATCCTTGGAGACGGAGACTTGCAGAATCTCGCGTCATGGCGCATCTTCAGGTCAGCAGCGTCGAGAGATGTGACCGAAGGATGGCAGCGATGGGTAGGCGAGCTGCTTGAACACCTTGCCGGACAACAGACACTGCTTCAAAGTCAGGTCTATACAAAGGACAAAGCGAGTAAGGAGAGCTTAGGGACCTGAAGCTGGAAAATCAACACACAACTCGAGCATCACTTTCCATACCAATAGTACTTCGAACGTCATACAACTAACATCATCAGATCAACCAATACTCATCATCTCTGTCTTGGAGAGCCATGGTATTTGGACGCAAAAGCAATAGCTGATCGTTGTAATGCAGCACGAATTCCTTCCGGTCGCCATTATTGCTTGAATCGCACTAGCTCTCTGCATGCCTTCATCACCCTCGGTACCATCCACAGCACTTGCTCCATGTATGTACTGCTTCAACAATCATCCCATTCCTCACTCCTTCTTCACCACTCCACCCTCCCTCTCAACAATCGTCCCCTGCCTCTCCCTCCCCCTCGCAACCGTATACTTCTCCAGCCCAACATGCGAATTAATGAAATCCAGCACCACCTCATGCCACATGAGCCCATTCTCCGGCTTAAGTACCCAATGATTCTCGTCCGGAAACGTCAAGAACTGGCTCTCTACGCCTCTGCTCTGTAACACATTGAACGCCGCCAGACCCTCGGCGATCGTCAGCCGGTAGTCCAGCTCGCTATGGATGATGAGGTGCGGCGTATTCCACGCTTCGGTGTGGCGGCTAGGGTCCCATCTTGCCCACTCTTCGGGCTTCTTCCAGAGCGGGCCGCCCATCTCGTGGAAGGGGAAATAGAGCTCTTCGGAGGCCATTTGGCCGGACATGCTGAAGACGCCGTCGTGGGTAACAAGAGCTTTGAAGGCACGACCTAGCGGGTGGCCTGCATTGGGTCAGTCTAGAGATTCCAGCCGGGCAGACGAAAAGAAGAATTACCTTGCACCCAGTTCATCATGTATCCACCATAAGAGGCACCGAGGGCCACAGCGCGTTTCGTATCGACGTAGTCGAGGTTCTCCTGAATGTGGTTGAAACCAGCAACGATGTCGTAGTACGGCGACCCGCCCCAGTTTTCTTGTATCGCATCGACAAAGTCTTGTCCGTAACCGGTCGACCCAGTTGGATTTGGACACACCACAACGTAGCCTTGTTCGGCGAATATGGCGGGATTCCAGCGTGTCGACCATGCATCTAGCCATGCTCCTTGAGGGCCACCGTGAATGAGGTAAGCGAGGGGGTATTTCTTCTTCGAGTCGAAGTTGCTCGGTTTGACGACCCATGCGTAAACAGTACTCTGGTGGCCTTGAAAATGAATCATGTCGACTTGGCTGCGTGAGAGACCAAACATGGAGCCTGACCGCGAGTTGGACGAAATGAACTTGGCTGTCAAGTGGGCCGATGCGGCATCATGATGGACATCGCGCGATGGAAGGGTGTAGGTCTGGTTCTGAGAAGCGGGTCCACCACTAAGAGGCACTAGCGAGTACAGGCTGTTCTCAATCAAGCTGGTGGATGATAGGAAGATATCCCCGGTCTCGAGAACCTGTGCTGCGCTTATGGAGCCGCCTTTGACCAGCATGTGCGGTAAAGGCGAAGACTCGTTCTTCGCTGTAGGCGGGCCAGCACTAAACAGGGACGCGCAGCCCATCTCATCGGCGATGAAGTACAAGTGCCAGTCGTCTCGGCTCCATGTGATCGAAGAAGGGCTCAAATTCCACGTTCCTTTGCCATCTTTGGATGGGAAGATAGGTGTGAGGTCCGATGGCGTCGTAAAGTCGTGCATGATGAAGGGCTGATTCTTGTCGGACTCGTAGCCGTCGGTCTTCATGGACAAGAAGGCGATCATCTTCCCTGAATTTGACCAGACAGGGCTTGTGCTTGCGCCCTCGAACCCGCCGATCTCGACCTTCTTGATCGCCGGGAACTCCTCATGGAACAAGTTGTGCCAGAAGCCCTGTTTCGCGACAACATAGATGTTGGTCTTGGTGTGCAGCGCAGGGTTGAGGCTTGGATCTTTCGACGTGAAAACGAGGCCGTAAATGGATATGTCGAAATGGTCTTTGCCTCCAAAAGGCTCAATCGGGCTTTCGAGATCCGTCCCTTCAAGAGCATTCTTCAGTCCCATGAGCTCAAATCTGCCGTCACTCATCCTGTGCAGCTTGGCCAGGAATAGCGTGTTCCGGTTATTGTCTGTGTAGTGATCCCAGTGGCGTACAAAACCAGAGCTGTAAAGTCTGCCAGATGATGCAGGCTTGTCGGCCTTCTCAGGGTTATAGATGCTGCCGTCGGGCTTCGCTTTGCCGGACACAGCAAAACCATACCAATCAGCGCCGAGATTCTTGACTTTGAGGTCTCCGACTGGACCATCTATGGTACCTACAACTTGCTTACTTTGAGCTATCAGTATAGTTCTGCTAGGTCAATCTGGGTCTTTGCACCTAGAATCGAAACTGCTCGGGTCACCGACAACAACGCTGGTGGTGCCATCATCTTCAGACTTGAGGAATACAATCGTTTCATCGTCGATCCAGTTCGGCTCACTCGCAGAAGCATCGTCCGTAACCAAAGTCGACTGCTGGCTCTCTGGGCACAAGAGACGAATCTCGGACTTCTTCGCATGTTCCTCGAAGCTGTATGTGGATACGCTGTACAGGATTCTGGTTGCGTTGGAGTTTGGGACACCGACTGAACGGCGAGGAGCTTCAAGGAGGACCTCTGGTGTGAACTTTGCGGCTTTGATCGTCATGATGAGGAGGAAGATAGCTAGTAGCCTACGCGTAATTAGCATCGCTGAAGGCATCTTATATGTCGTTGCAAGAGGAATAAAACGACAGCAGGCCGGCCATTAATACGTCGAAAACGGCACATCTATTAAAGAGTAGTGATATTGCAAATGTGGATGACAGCCCAAGTCAAGTTAGGAGCTCATCGCACTGCAGCAGCGTAGATGGTCCTCTGACTTCAGGTGGCGTTCTTGCGTCCTTCAACTTCACCGTTCATCGTCCGACAGATTGTTGTTCTTGAAGCTTTCTTTCTCATTTGACATCGAACTGTAATGATTATGAAGCGATAGGCGATGCTCCACATATCCATTGTCGTCGTTGCTGCATCGTAGAGCTGATACGCCGACGATGACGCTCACGATGCAGATGCTTTCCATCTCGTCCGAATAACAGGCAAGAAAGTTGTAACTCACCACCTATCACGATAGTAGTAGAGGCGCCGAAGCTGGTCACGCAAGCACACACGATCGATCTCGTGGGTCGGACAAGAGTACCGTGATATAGAAGCTACGGTTGCAAGTGCCCGTCGGATGAGGTGGGCAAATCCGACCCCTCGCACCAGCCACTTTTACCCCGCCCCAATAGTATGCGTCATACCCACGCAGCGGTAGCAAGCCAAAAGCATTCGGGTCCATGGATTGAGTTGCAGCCCACTGCATGACTTTTTGCCGATAGTGTTGTTTTTGCTTCAGGACATATTATAGTTAATTTGAAACTTCATAAAATTACAGTCCAGGGACTTCCAAAAGTCCTGTGGCGCAGTGGTAGCGCGCCGGTACGTTGTACGCTTTTCACCCACAACGTCCACCCACTAATCGACTATTAGTTCTTATAAGTTTCGTCAGACACTTATGACACCATTTCCGAGTGATGCGGATGCCGTGGGTTCGAGTACGTTGTGCACCTGTTGTTCTTATTCGTGCACCCCATTCTAACTCACCTCTAGACCCCACCAGGACTAAGTCTCCTTTTTTTGGCCATCTTTTTGCCCTGCTGTGACGCAGACTTCACTTACAGTAGTATCGCAAACCACGATGTGGCGTGCAGCCTTCTTTTTGGCACTCTTCCAGCATATTACTTCACGATTGCTGTACTTTGATAACAAAGAAGGACTAAGAAGAGTTTTGGCACGTTACTTGAACAAAATAGTATTTGTGACCCATCATGCAGTGCTGAGTATTCAATGCATGCTCGCTAGCCGAGCGCTTCAATCCATGCATCCACACATTCCACGCAATGCCATGCAAACCTCACCGCACTCACGGCCTATACACATTCGGCCCCCCATAAACCTTCCGCAAACACCTCTCCTCGTCCTGCACACTCCGCTGAATCTTGTTACCCAGAATCTCCACCTGGCGCTCGTACTCCCACTTCGGTGTCTCCGCACCCCTCATACCAATGAAACGCGCAAACATGCGCATCTTAACCTTGACGCGCTCGAGATCGTTCAGCTTGCAGTTCTCAGGTAGCGCAGCGTCGTTGCACAAGAAAGGCTTAGCCCAGTCCATAGTCTGCGGGTATTGGTATGTCAGACTGCATGGGCTGGTTTGCGAGTAGTAGTGTGCGAACGAGTCGAGCTGGGCTTCTGTGAGGAGAAAGAGTTTGACCATTGTTTTTGGGAAATCTGGTGCTGGGATACCGGTCTCGACGTGCACGATGGGGGCTATCGAGAGACGCATTTGTGAGATCTTCTGCTCGAACTCCGGGGAGCGGCGCGAGCGGCGCATCTTGTCGTTTAGGCGTCTTTGTGCGATGGTCGATGTTGGTCTGTTTGCTTTGCTGATACCGCTTGTTGAGCTCATGGGCTGGGTGTGCATGAGTTCTGTTGTGGTAACGGGAGCGGTTCAAGTTTGATGTTTCGCTTCTTGACCCTGGGAAAACTGCTTGCTAGAAAAATGGTAGGCCCTAGATTGTGCTGGTAAGATGTTTGCTGCGGGAGGGAGAAGTGTGTGAAAGACACCGGGTGGATGCAGTAAAAGATATCACTGGGCCAGGATTGTCGCCAACCTATATAAAAGGGACACAAACGGACAAAGCAGGTGGCAGGGCGACATGGACATTGCCAAGCTTTGCTCTTTGTTACGTGCAAGACATGGCGTTCTTGAGTCTTCAATCTTTGTCTTGTTTCGTGACTTGGCCATTGTCTTATTGTCAGCAGAAGTGTCTGCCGTACAATGTCTGTGACTCTTGGATATGGTCGTGAAGCGAACTTTAACCAGATTCCATGCGGCGGGGCATGGTGGCTTGTCAGATGTGATTGTGTGGTGCGCTGGCAGGATCTTGAATTTTCCGACTGCGGCGTGCGTCTGCCTGGACATTATACTCCATGTACGGCGTGTGAAGAGACCTTTGCGATTTTGTGCTTCAGCGGGTCATTGTTCGGCGAGGTGTGCTTATCGACCATTCTGGAATCTCCTGGTTGGTAGAAACATCGAGACATACTACGACGTCTCACGTGTTGAGAATCTTCTCGAGCGAGACGTCATTCTCAGCCCCACCAACGGGTGCTGTCTGCTTCCAAAATTTGCTGAGATGTCTTGCACCGCTGCAGAGAGATTAGCGAGAGCTTTCGAAGTTGAGTGAACGTAGATTACCTGTCGCACAGTATCGTCACGATCCGATGACCGGGACCAAGTGTCTTCGCAAGCTTTGTGGCAGCCACGCCTGCGTTGAGTTAGCGTGCGTCATCACGTGCGGTGATGAAGGGCCTACAATTCACGGCGCTTGAACTACCAACGAAAATGCCGTCATGTTCTACGAGCCAGCGTGCCATGTCGATCGCCTGATGATCGTTCACTCTGATTGCATCGTCAATGAGCTCTCTGCCGATGTCAAAATTATGCGTGATCCGGTTGATCCCGATGCCCTCAACGATAGTGTCCGCTTGATGTCTCCGACGTGTCCCTTCTCTTTCTTTTGGGTCAAACATGACGCCGAATTTTACGCGGTTGTACAATCCGCTACCTGGAGGATCAGCTAGGACGACCTTGAGATCCGGGAGCTTCGACTTCAGGAACAGTGCGACACCAGATATGGTCCCTCCTGTGCCTGCACCACTCACGAAAGCATCCAGAACTCCGCCGACCTGTTCGTAGATTTCCGGTCCTGTGCCAGTGAAGTGTGCGCGCCAGTTGGCCTCTGTCTCAAACTGATCTGCAAACAGTCCTCGTCCTGGCTTGTCGGTACCCGCAGTATGCTCTTTAGCTCTCTTGCGAGCAAGGTTGACGAACTGATTTTGGTCGACGATGGGAGCTGGTCGCACTCTCTCAACCTCTGCGCCCAGCTTCAAGAGCAGGTCGGACTTTTCGATTGCCATGTCGTCCGGCATGCAACTATATTTGTTAGCGTGTGCTCGCCCTAGTCATTCTTGGAGCTCACATGTGCGCTTTGTAGCCTCTTGCTCGACATATTGCAGCTAGTGAGATGCCTGTGCTTCCTACCGTGCCCTCATAGATGGTGTCACCAGAGTGTGGAACAAGTAAGCCTTTCTCTTCTGCCTGAAATTTCGTCAATCGGCTGCACCAGTAGTATTTCACAAGATGGAGATAGTTCAATCGTACCATTTCAATGATGCTCAAGGCAACGCGATCTTTCGGACTATTGCCAGCACCGTTGAGAAACTAAGAATTGCATCAGCGCAACGACTGCCATGCAACATGCTCATCATCATACCTCTGCTTTTGCAAGAATTTCGCATCCTGTATACTCAGATAGCGATTTTATTCTGATGAGGGGAGTGCCGCCAATGCATCCTTCGATCCCTTCTTTGATGGAACCTGCTCCTTTGCCCAATGAAGAATTAGCCTCGCCCGAACTCTTCTTCAACAAATCTTGATCATCGAGCTTGGAAGTCGATTTCTTCTGCTTTTCGAGATTCTGCTTCGATGAGACTCCATCTTGATGTGAGTCCGTATTCGAGGAACGCCTATTGACCGCGGCAGTCAAAGCTGCGCCGAGGACGAAGGCGCCCAAGATGTAGTGTCTCGAACGATCTTCCATTGTAAAAGTTGAAGAGGGTGTGGTGGAGTATGTGCTCAAAATGAACGACGCTTTGGCGTCTTGGCGCACGCCTCGCAAACCTCACCCACGTGCTTGCGCGCCAAAAGCAACCAATTCTCGCGCTTTGAGTCGAATTCGTCACTCAGGCGTCAATGGACTCGCCCGTCGCCACACAGATCTTTCGCCAGCTTTTCTCGCATCGAGCGTCGCAATGTCTTGCCCGCGGAGCTCGACCAGCTCTTGCGGCTGCCCGCACACCACACATCCAGCGGCGGGGAAAAGCCACACGGTTCGCTGAAGGAGAGACAAGGCGGGAGAGCAGGTGGACGCCAAGGAAGAATGCATTCCCACAGGAGAGAACGGAGGAATTCGAAAGATACCCAATGGTGACGGCAGATATGCTGCGGAACAGAAGAGAGAGGCCACGGAGAGTGCGCATGCTGCTGCGGGACTTCATAGAGGACAGCCTCTACAACCCCAATTACGGCTACTTCTCCAAGCAGGTCGTCATCTTCTCGCCCGGCGACCCCTTCGACTTCAACTCGATGAACTCAGAGCACGACTTCTTCCAGCAACTGCGGCACCGCTACACATCCTTTGAGGACGCCCTGGACTATCAGGAACCCAACGACCTCCGCCAGCTCTGGCATACTCCCACCGAACTCTTCTCGCCTTACTATGGCGAAGCAATTGCACGATACCTTGTACAAGACTACAAATACGTCCACTACCCATACCACGACCTCAACATTTACGAGATGGGTGCGGGAAACGGCACTATGATGCTGAACATCTTGGACTACATACGAGACAGATACCCAGAGGTCTACGAAAGGACCAAGTTCAAGATCATAGAAATCTCAAGCCAGCTGGCGCATCTGCAGCAGCAAGGACTAGGACAATCTGCCTACGCACGAGGGCACGCAGACAAAGTCGAAATCGTGAACCGCTCCATCTTCGACTGGAACACCTTCGTCTCCTCGCCATGCTATTTCCTCGCGCTCGAAGTGTTTGACAACTTCGCCCACGACGCACTCAAATACGACTACGAAACCGGCGAGCCCTACCAATCGCATGTCGTCGTCGACCCCCGTGGCGAGCTCTTCGAATACTACTCGCGCACACTCGATCCCGTCGCAACGCTATTCCTTGCACGCCGACAAGCTGCGTTTCCTTCATATCCACATCCGCTGCAGGGCTCGCGCATCATGCAGAATTTGCGAAGCTTGATACCCTGGCGAGGCACGTTGAGTCAGCCGGAGTATATACCTACACGGCTGATGCAGTTCTTCTTCATGCTGTATGAAAAGTTTCCGAACCACAGGCTCATAACAAGTGATTTTCATAGTCTGCCGGACACGGTGCAGGGCTTGAATGCGCCGGTCGTTCAGACGAGGTATAAGAGGCAGATGATACCTGTGACGACGCCTCTTGTGAGTCTTGAATCGCTCTTGAGTATACATGACGCAACTGCTAATGCATGTCTAGGTTCACCAAGGCTACTTTGACATCCTCTTTCCAACCAACTTCGAGGTTATAAATCCTATGTATACAGCGATCACGGGGCGTTTTGCGCGTACATATTCGCATGAAGAGTTTATGTTTGGCAGAGCGGACCTGGAAGAGACAAGCACGAAAAATGGGGACAATCCGCTGCTTAGCTGGTACAAAAACGCCAGTGTCATGATTACCACACATTAAGTAGCATCATGTCCCTCTTGGAAAAGGGATGTGTGTACAAATACAAATGGCCGTGCATACTTGCACGCAAGCTCTCCCGGTTGAGAGTGAAATAACACCACTTGTGGAACGTACACGACTCTCGCAACGGTGAATGTTTATGTGATTATGGATGTTGTTTCGCTCATAACTCAGGACCCAACAGGACTACGCACGCCTCTCTCAGGCCCTATGCCGTCCCTAATACACTGCTACCCGCCAATGTGTCCCCTCCAGCCTCACCGCCTAAACCAATTACTCACCATCCCACCCGCCAGATTCCTCGCCAGTCCAGACCCATATATCGCGCCCGACGCAAAGCCCGTAGCCTGACTAAACTTATCGCACCGCGAGAAGGCCAGGGTATTCGTAATCGTAAGCACGAGCGCAATAACAACCAGCGTCAACCAAACGAAATGCCCTCCCAGCAGCGCAACCACAGCCAACACAATCCACAGCACAGGCTGCGCATACAGCGCCAGCCAAAAGAAGCGTTTGTCCGTTGCGTTCTGCTCGCGCGACTCGGGGTCTGCGCTCTCGAATACCCAGCGCCCGTCGCCGGTCGTGCTGTCGACTTCGTTCCACCAGCGGAGTCCGACTAAGCGGCGCCCAGCGATGTTCTTGAGGTAGTAGAAATCGGTTGCGAGGAGCAGGATCGTGATGATGAAGATCATGACGAAGCTGTTGGAAAGGAGTTGTAGGCCGAGGAGGTAGACGAGGAGGGATGCTGGTGGTTGTTTGTTAGCTGTGGGTGGTTTGGTGCTTGGTAGTTAGGCTTACATATGCGGAAGAAGAGGAACGTGAGGAGGGTGATTGGGTGGCTGCTGAGTTTCCAGCTCAGCGAGCCTGCTGCTGGGGCTTGTTGTGCGCTCTCCATGGCGGGTGGGTTGGTGTGTGGGAAGCTTCACGTGCTGCGTGGCATTTGGCTGAGACTGGAGATGCGATTGTCAGGGTTCAGGAACGCGTGTCGGCGAGTCGGCGTTTGAGGAGGTGCTGTGCTCCCCGCACGTCATAGGCTGTATGAAGTGCCCGAGGTATTCAAATTTCAATTGTTTGGGGTGAAGTGTTCTTCTTATCTTGAAGCTTCAAATTTCGAGTGAAGGTTGAAACAGTCAATATGGCGGCGCCGATTATTCGCAGGGCGTGCATGTACGGTACAACACTCCTACCAGTCCTCCTCCCCACTTCCTAAACAACATCAATCACACTCTGAGAGACCAAATGGCTAACATCTCGTCACGTAGTCCCGAGCTCCTCCAAGAGGATGCTGGAAAAGTCCTTCGCCATGCATGCCGACAATGTAACGTACGACCTCGAAGACAGCGTCGCACCGCACATGAAGTCTGAAGCACGATCGAACCTCCGCGATATCTTGAACAAACAGCGGCCCAGCGGCATCAAGGAGATGTGCGTGCGAATAAACAGCGTAGACACAGGCTTGGCACTCGACGACTTGACAGAAGTGCTCAAGGGCGAATACCTCGATGCTATCATGATACCGAAGTGCGAAAGCGCAGCAGATTTACACTTCGTAACAGACGTCATACGGCACCTCCGACCAGACCGACATCCTAGCAATGGAAAGGCAGGCGCGCGAGAACCAGTACGCATCATCGCGCTCATCGAGTCCGCCAAAGCGATCCAGAACCTCAGCTCGATATGCGCCGCGTCGCCCTACATCTCCGGCCTCGTATTCGCAGCCGAAGACTTCGCAAAAGACATGAGTCTCACGCGCTCACCCTCACTCACCGAGTTCCTCTACGCGCGATCCGCAATCGCAACGGCCGCGCGAGCCGCTGAGCTGCCGTCTACAATCGATCTCGTCTGCACGAGCTATAAGGGTGACCAAGGACTCAAGACATTGGAAGAAGAGTGTCTGAATGGCAAGGGCATGGGCTTCAACGGCAAACAGTGCATACACCCGAGCCAGGTTGCGGTGTGTCACAAGGCGTTTAGTCCTGGCGAGCAGGAAGTTGATTGGGCGGTCAGGATTGCGATTGCGGATGAGAAGGCGAGTAAGGCTGGACGAGGGGCGTGGACGCTGGACGGCAAGATGATTGACATGCCGGTTGTGAAGAAGGCGCATAAGGTGTTGAAGCATGCGGAGGTGTGTGAGATTGATGTTGGTGCCGTGAGGGAGAAGTGGAAGGGTCAGGAGCCGGAGTAGATAACGGGACGTAGCTTGAGTATCAGATGCTTACGAATGGCTGTATTCACCGCGTGAGCACGTGCTTGCGTGTTCGCACGGAATTTCGAAGCTTCCAGTTGTCGGACGAATTTGTTGCTAAACAGGCGTCCATATACTAATCATTCAAAGGCATGGCCTGCAGTGCAGCTCCGGTTGCGACTAGCTCTCACATAATCTACGCCCCATAAAGGATTCCACCTTGTAAGTGTTGAGCAGATACTCGAGATTATGGAGCGTGTTTCGGAGGAAAGTGTGAGCCGGAGAGTGAAGCACGTCACTCCGTACCGGCACTTAAGTCGCGAGCTACCCCACTACCGTTAAGTCCGCGGTATCGGTTTGTCTCAACAGCCAGCAGCCAATTGCTCCCCATATCTCACACTAGACGCACAGCTTTCTGTTGCGCTGAGTATACGGTTCTGCCATCGACTCTACTTCCACCTGGCGAATTCTTCAAGTTCCAGTTACAATCCAAATCTGAGCATGGTCATCATGGGCGGGGGACCAGAAGTACCATCCAAAGACTTGAGCAAGAAGGAGCTCGTACTCTGTGCACTACCATGGCCACAAGATAAAGCCCAGAAGGGCATGGACGGCCTGAAAGAAGAGTTCAAGGATATGGATGTCGAGTACTTCTACACTGCATTCGAAAACGGCAAGTTGGCTGCGGTAGATATACCTGAAGGTATGTACTCAGTCAAGATGAAGATGCATGGTGGTGTTGTGTAACAACAACTCCACCCAATAGTAATGTAGCATGTCGAAGCATACTTACACAGTACCTCTGATAACACACGACAAAGACACACACCACCCATTCACTAACGCTTCCAACAGACGTCTTCAAGCGAACAACCTACCTCGCGACCCTCTTCTGGCTTCCCCAATCCGCAAAAGACATTCCAAACATCAAGCTCATCCAGTTCTTCTCCGCCGGTACCAACCACATCGCCAAACACCCCATCTTCACGGACTCCAAGATTCCGCTATGTTCGGCGAACGGTGTGCATGGCCCGCAGATAGCGGAGTGGGTCATCATGATGGACCTTGTGCATAGCCATAACCTTCCGAGGTTGCTGGACTTGCAGAAAGAGAAGAAGTGGAATCAGAAGGAGGGTATGGAGGTTAGTGATCGTGTGGGGAAGAGGGTTGGGATTTTGGGCTATGGTTCGATTGGGAGACAAGGTGAGTGCACGGGATTTTCTTGCATCGCGTCCTTGCTGTGCCCGGAAAATTGGAAGAACCACCATCGGCACTAGATATGTGAGTCTCGCCGCATATTCACGCCCTTCACACATTGCGCGGACGCCTGGAACCTGGACGAATCCTTCGTTATCCCGAATAATATGCCGTCTTACACGCCACCAACACCAGGAATCAACCATAGCCCAGATGACCCAGGAACCAGAATCCAACGGCACGCAATGTTTAGACTGCAGGTACACGCATCCTTCGAAGCGGCACGTATGCCACCCTGTTGAATCCTCCTACTACGCCACTTCGGAGGCCTCATCAACGCCATAACTCGACCAAGCGGACCTCCTGCCTTTTACGGGACGTTCCCGGTGCAACTTCAGACATTCTACTACCTTCCTCTTCGTCCATCGCGCGCCACTTCAGAGGAACAGAAGGATCTTTGGAGACGAGAAGCTAACCACAATATGCAGTGGCTCGCGTCGCAAAGGCCATGGGCATGGACGTCATCGCCTACACGGCATCACCCCGCAAAACGGCAGAGTCGAAGAAAGACAACGGCTACATCGTCCCCGGCACGGGTGATCCCAATGGCGAGTTTCCGAGCGCGTGGTACAGCGGGACAGAGAAAGAGCATGTGCACGAATTCTTGAAGCAAGAAATTGATCTCCTCGTCGTCGCCGTACCACTAACGTACGTACTATTCCATTCCACTCTTTACACAATTCTAACATGCTCCAGTAAATCAACAACGCACTTCCTCTCCACTGACGAATTCGCGCTGCTCCACAAGTCCAACCCACGCGGTACCTTCGTCACCAACATCTCCCGTGGCCAGGTCATCGACCAGCCTGCGCTCGTCAAGGCCCTTCACGAAAAGCTCATCGGCGGCGCAGCGCTAGACGTGACCGATCCGGAACCACTTCCTGCGGATAATCCGCTGTGGACGGCGCCGAATGTGCTGATCACGCCGCATTGTAGTGGTGCGACGGATGTGTATCCTGATCGTGCGTTTGAGCTGTTGAGAGAGAACATTAGGAGACAGAGGGGTGGGGGGAAGTTGATCAATGAGGTCGATAGGGAGAGGGGTTACTAGGTCACTTGCTTCTCGTGGGAAGAGTAGATGGGTAGAATACTGTTATGTGTATGTGCTAATATTGACAACGATGGAAGCTTCGCATTGGATACGATAGTCAACTTTTGTGGCGTACGAGTTTGCCAATCACAACTTTGACAAGACATGCGAGACTGCAACTCAACTTCCAGCTTACTCCAGCGTGCTTGCAACCCTGATTCTCCTTCGAATAACTCGACGATATCATCAATTAACAGTACTCCGTCTCTTCGATGGCAATGAGTCGAAAACGCTCCACATCTTCGCATGGACTGACTATCATACAGAGCGTTCGTCGACCGACCACGAACAAGGATAGGCTGACTTCCTCAACAACCCGTTTTCCCCCTCAGCCGGCCATGATCTCTTCCCAGCCGAGAGTCCCAGGCTTTGACGGGATGATCTAGGAGAAAGGCGTATATCCATAGCTCTAGTGGGATTGCGGTTACTGATCTGATGATATGAACGCGTGGAGAAGTGACGAGACATTGACGAATCGTTTCAGCACTCTATATGCGATCACTGATTCATCCTGCTTGGAGACATACTCGTAACGAGTCGACGCTGGTTCGAAAGATGTGATGTGCTAAAGCTTCTCAAAAGTCAAGCACGCTGTGAAGTGCAGGCGTGCTAATAGAAGCAACCTCAGCATGTCGTTGTCAAAGTAAAAAGATTAGGACTCAATTTAGCTCTTGGTGACAACGGAACTCACTGAACTTCGTGTTTAACGTACATAGTTCAGGCCTTGCTATAAAATCTGTCCGCTCAAGGTCTAGTGGTCTGCAGTGAATGGTGAGTACTTTCACAAAGACTACCTTGGCGACACCAGGCCTGAGATGCCGTGCAACGGACCTTCCACCCATTTCAACAAACCAGTGAGCATGATGCCACATACATGCTACCTCGTACACACACTGTGAGCCGGCTCGCTTTTCGGCCAATAGAGAAACACCCTGTGCGAATCTTCTTGTCTGCTGATTCTTGTTAACTACACGCATTATTGCTGACAAGTATGGTTCTCCATCCACATCCATCGCCGAGCCCGTTCGTCTATATTGTGGCTTCTTCCAATGCATATTCGCTTGTCGTTGAATCTGAACGTTCACGTTCCGCGGGCCGTCAAGCAGCCACACGTCACAATCAAGATTGCTACAACGTATGGCGCCCATCTCCATTTCGCCCAGCCATTAGCAATCATCCCTAGCCCTACACATTTTTAGAAATCTGGAGGCGACGTCGCTCGTGCAATCCCCGCATCCGTGTCGTCCATATTTGCACGATCCTTCGCCGAACCACGTTGCATTAGGGTCGCGTGCAAGTCGCGTGAGAGTGGCCAGCCCCAAAGACCTTTCCAAAGTGTTCCTGCGTCCGCGCCCGAAGGAGTGTTCCAGCCGTTCTCAACGCCCTTGGCGACCATGCCGTTAATCGATGGAGCTAGTCACCTACCATGCAGGGGTTGCGATGTGGAGATACAAGCAAGTACTCCGGGTGTGCTGCCCGTTACACACAGTTAATCCGCGCTGATAATGCTGCCAATGGCGTGCTCTCGCAGAAGCAGCGAGCAATTCTGGAAGGTGGAGGATCTGTGGAGTGGCAGGAAAACCAAGAGATGGGATCGCGCGATCCTTGGCTGGCGACTCAAGGTTTCAGTGACTTGAACTGCCGTTCGCGGACGAGATTAGATCTTGATTTCTGTGTTTGAGATGCTGTGGTAGAAAGTGCCTGCATTGTTGGGAGGGTGGAGCTTTTCGCTGGGCGACAGGTACGGAGGTACGAAAACATCCAAATTGGGCGTAGTCCACTTGGGCGTAAGCACGGCAGAAGTCCTCTTCGCGTCTTATTTGAGCGCACATGTGGGTCGTGATGGATTCACGTCGGGATGTGGGCCTCTGTTCATCAGCACGCTGCTGACGTTGGGGGCCATGCTGGGGAACTGGAGACATCCCCTATTGCACAACTCTTGCAAACCCTGCGAGACTTTCCGTTGGATTTTCATGTCGATGTTGCCCAGGTGGCGTATGGCCTACATTTACCCATAGTATTACGCATACTAATCCCAGCCACTTCAACGACTAGTCAGGAGCAAAACTTTGAACATCCCACAGTGAGTTTCGCAGATTCTTTCAGTCGGCGTGCACCTTGTAAGAAATTTGAACAGATATTGACGCTTGCAAACACATATGATTTTGTAAAAGTGTGATTGTCTGCACAGATATGTAGGACTATCAAGGCAACTGTTGTATAGTTTCCAGTCTGGTCTTGAGATTTCCTGTAGCTCCAGATTTTGTGGCTCCTAGCTAGCTGATGATTGACGTTCAGTTGTAGCATGTGGGATATGATACATGGAAGTTGAGGTATTTTCTAACTTTTTGTGATATTCCTCAACAGCGCTGTAGCGAGGGCCAGCACACTCCACATACGATTTGATATAAAGATCCGATCGTGTGGTCGGAGGTACGAAGTCGCGACATTCAAGGGGCTGTGCAGTGCAGCATACCCTTCTGGAACTTGTGCAGCACATCCAAGGCTCGGTAAAGAAACGAGTAGAAGCATGCAGTACCAGATGCTTGCAGTACCGTGACAATGCAAGCCAAGCTGCACAGACTAAATGTTTATAAAGGCCCTCGTCGGTACATGTACTGTGACTGCATGGATTTGAATGGTAGTGTGCTTCGCAAAGTATGGTTTCGTGACACCTGCAGTATTTTGAGCCTGCTCACAGGGCTCCAGTAGGGCTCATGCCATTGCAAAGAATGCAATCGCTAATGCTGTGAAGCAAGGCCTCGTGCACGGGTTCCAGAATCTATCTCGCTGGACTGCTGAGGTTCAGCACGCAGTCATCGTTGGCTGAGAGCGAGGCCATTCATTCCGCTTCCGTAGTCGCTTGTACGCTATGAATCGTGCAGGTGTGAGGCCTGGTCGACCAACATGGCCTGAACATTGCGCAGCTAAGATGGTGTTTATGCGTATTGAGCCACTACTATGTTCGACGACTCGAAGGGACCGGCTCTCGATTAACTCAGCGTAGGCACCTCATAGACCGAAGAGGGCTGTAGTGGATGCTTCGTATGGAAATTGCTCAGATCTTGCTCTCGTGGTCTTCAGGTGGGTGGAACCCCAATCCTCCTCTTGCATGAGTGGCGCGAGGATCCCAATCTACGTGTGCCGCGCGCGATTGAGGACGCGGCGTGGAGAAGCTCAAGGTGGGGCTCTTGTACTCGCGCTGGGTTTCCTTCGAGAAGTAATCGGGCGTGTCTGATCGGTAGTTCCCGTATCCGGCGATTTCTGGTGGGGATCTCAAAGCGCTCTCCGGAGATTTTAATCCTCCGTTGTCAAACTTCTTCAACTCGTAGTTCAGGTGGTCGTCTCCCAGATTCTTGGCATCAAGTGAGACGAACTCGCGATTTTTGCTGAATTTGCTCTTGAAAAATTCGTACCATCCAACAAACATGCTGCCTCTAGCCAGCAGTATGAACACCTGTATTCCTGCGATGGATAACATCATCAGAATGGCGATGACAGTCGATTCGTTGATCGCGAGATCTTGACCGAGTGGGAAACAAGGGTCCGGTTTGTCTGGGTTCTTCATAAGACACAACAAGAAGGGAAATAATTCTTGTACGTTGTCCTTAGCGTGAGAGGTCAGGGCGTTGAGCCAGATGAAGACCACGGAAAAGAAGATAACGTCGACCAGGATGAAGACGACGATGGTAATACCACGCCATTGTAGCCAAAGGACTTTGCGGACTCTTCGGTATACAGCTCGAGCAGAGCGAGTGCGGACACTAGTGGTGTATGAGGGCAGCCCGGCGCTGCTTTGCGTTTCAGTCTCGTCGCTGAACATATTCTGGATGTAGACTTTGATACAGTATGCGAAACTAGGGAGAGCTTATGTTAGTGAAGCAATCGTGGACCATTCGGGTACTACTCACGTTCCGATCTGGATGAGCATAGCAGCGCCAGAGATAGCAAGAAGCGGACCCCAGAAGTCCTTCATCGAATGCGCTGCGTTCACGTGGCACACGTCGCCAAATCTGAACGAGACTCCGGTAATCGTGATCGTGATCGTAAAGAACGTGGCAGCAATAGACCATCCAAAGCCCTGTGCACAGTAGAAAAATTTCTTCCCAGGTGTAACGTCCCAGCAAATTTGTAGATGCATAGACAGAGCGCGGATGAAAACTGTCTTTAAGTTAGCCAGCGTGCACGGAACGACTGTTGTAAGGGCGCCTACTCCACACTGCCATCGACAATCCACCAGAGATGAGAAATGCACCGGAGAAGGCGCACGTCAGGCTCGAATACATGTCGTTGGGAGTGATTTCGTTGTAGCACTGGTCAGGCTTCGCGCCCAAAGGTATGACGAAACCAAGCTGAAATCGTTAGCTTGCGCCCGCTGCTGTCGTAGCATGAATAACTGACTGCCATGAACATCGCCGCTATGATCAAACAGTAGCTCAAGTAGTGCCGACGAGTTTTCTCAGCCGGAAGGACCGCAAAGGACACCAGCAGAAAGAATAACAGGATCAAGCTAGCAACATTGATCCCTTCAGCCACGCGATAGTACGTGTTGAAGTCTGAAAAGTTAGCGAGCCAGATGTCGCGTGGAATGCAGAGTAATACCTTGAGGGTAAAGAAAGTCAGTCAATGGGCATGGCAGACAGCAGACAGTAGAGATTGCACCGGTAGGATCGATAGGAGAACAGAATCTTCCTTCAACGACTACGGTAATTAGCGTCTTACTTGAGTGACGTTTCAATTTGACTTACAGCCGCCGCGATCAAATTTCTCAACATCATAAAATGGTCGAGGGCATAACCCTCGAAGGCCGAGTGTGGTGTTCGACATCTGCAACACTTTTTGGGTCTCTTTCAGAGCGCGGTAGAGGTGCGCAACATAGATTGAGTTTTGAGCGCCTCTTGCTTTCGTTCTGAATTGTATATGATTGCAACCGACAGACTCGCAGATTATGTGCCCGAAATCTTGTGGCTGGTCTGGTGCATGCGTATAGTGTATCTCCTTCGTGGTATTGATAATGTGGTTGGAAAGTCCTGGCGAAACCAATGACAACAGGTCAAACTTGAACTCGGGTACAGTGTCGCAGGGAAGAAACAGAGACAGTAGTGACGCCTGGTCGTTAGTCCAGTCACAGGTATGTGATTAGTATGGAACGACGGACGAGGGTCTGGGGTTCGGGTCAGGATCAGGTGTCCACGGTAGCCAAAGGCGATAAAAATGAATGACGGGGTAGCGCAACGTAAAGAAGGAAAAATCGTTGCGGCACAGAATTCTATGTGCAGGATGGCGGATGAGAATGTAGTAGCGAAGGCGGCTCCTGGACCACCGGCTTGGTTGCGACGATCCCAAGATTGACCAGCACCCTGGCTGCGCTCCTCGCCCTACTACCCATGGCGCATCGTTCCCTGCAGCACTAGTCAGCCAAGATACCAGGTACGCAAATGCACGCACGACAAGGGTTGCAGTGTGGCGGGCTCGAGCAGGGGCGTGCCTTCATAAAAGCCGTGTGCGATTTCGTACTGGCTCGACGCAGCCGGCGGCAGGACGGCAAGGGTCGCGCACCAGTGCTTGCGCGCCTCTGATTCGCGACAAAGTGGGAAGTCTTCGCGCCCACACACCTCATCGCGTGACATACATAATACCAGCTGGACTATCAATGGCTATCATGCCGTGGAGTACACGCCTGAACAGCAACATCCATGGCTGTCATCGACTGTGGCCAGGCAACAGCACATTTCGATGGCGGTATCGTCTCGTTCATGCGCGAGGTCAACAACCAGAGTTCAAAAGGCGGCTTCGTCCGGTCGGCTAGGGCAAGCCGTTCTGTATCCATTTCGTGGAGAGGCTCGGGGATGATTTTAATGCATTCGGAAGAGCGGTTACCATGTGGCATTAATGGAGGCCCATTTGAGTTGTCGTCAAGGATTTGATGATTTAATAGTTATAGTTAGTCAGATGTATCAAAAAACAACTTGAGCCCCAGAACGTATGTTGCGCGAACACGGTTTCTCCAGCGTGGCCCAGCGGTGACTCCAGCTCTCCACCCAATAGCGGGGACATCCGCCCTCAAGCTCAGCAGCTGTGGAATCGCGTTCTTTTCTATCTCGCGAGGTAGGTCGCTGTCCAAGTGAAGACGTAGATTGAATGTTCACTTCTTTGCATAGGATAGAATGCGCTCAAAGCAATTTGAGCATGTCGTCGATAATTATGTGTCAGTCTATCACACTAACGCACAGATACTGCCAGGATTCACCTAGGAGTCTTCAGCTGTAGCTCGTGCTGGTGGACACACGTGTGGCGTGACAGGGAGTTACGATCTTTCCATAATCCATGCAACGGCCGGTGTTTGCGAGGCCTCGCATGCGGGGATACCTCCTGGTCGGCGCTCAACAAACGCGTAACACGCGCGTGATTTGGAGGATGGCGTTATACGATTGGCCGAATATTCGTGGAAAGACATTGGAAGATGGTGACTCGAGACGCAGTGGGACGATGATCGTGATCGCGCACTAGTGTCGCTTACGTCGTCTTTTTATTGCTTGCTGCACTTTCTTCGATTCTTCGTCGTTATTTAGGTAACTTAGTGTTCGACACTAACATCAAAGGAATTGCTGAGTTATCTACTCACGCCAAGCCTATACTCCTGCCTTGGAACCAGTGTGATAGATGGGCTTGCTTGCTTGCGCCCTACTTTTGGCGAGGAGCGGTCGCAGGACGAGTTTCGAAAGCCTATATTGGCGGACATGTCCCGATCTTGTGCATAACCTGCGCCATCTTGCCCTCGCTTGTAAGTAGAAGGATCTTATCAGCTTCACAGTGTGGCATTCGTTACTGATGAACCATATCACTGCCTTCAAAAAGCGTAGCGAAACGGTACATCGACCACTCTGACAGTTGGCAAAACTGTACATTGTTATGTCTCTCTAACACCTGAGAAATTGGTGAAACCACATTCATGCATTGCTGATAATCAGTCCCTGCAGCCCCGCAGTCTCACAGTCCGCTTTCACCATCAGGACTTCTTCGCCCAGCGTAGGTACGGAACGATCTCCGGTGCGGTTCGACGTATCAAATGATATGCAACTGCAGGGCTGATTGGTGTTGTTACTGGTATACACGCTTAACTTCTTCAGTGACTAGTGAAGCCACAGAGATTCCTTGGACAGCATCTCAAGTGCATCTCGGAATCGTTGCTGGGCGTTCCCTACGTCTCCAAGATCTAACAAGAATTCCCGGTCCGGAACGGTTGTACACAGCGGCCCACAGAGTCACCGTGTAATCTGGGCTTCTCTATCAGGCCGCATACTATTAAGCACTGCAGCCCAAGTATCATAGCCAAGGTAACGATAACGTCTCAAAAGACTGCAAGCCTTTCATATACTCTCTCAATAGAGTCTCTGGAACACGCCTTAAAACGCCCGTACTTTCGAAATTCGAGCCGAGGAGCCCGGATCCTTACAGTCATCGCGCTCCCTCTTGGCAGACTGAGCTCACCTTCTTTTCAAAGCTTCCAGAAGGCGGTTCTTTTACCCCAAACGGCTACACCCGGGGTCTTTGTGTCATTTCACGATACGACCTTGCTATGTATCCAAACGCCACAAAACCTCGATAATGAACGTTCATGGTCACTTCGAAAGGCACCGAGTCGTTCGCCATATGGTAATCGCTTTCACGAAGAAGCAATTGTACAAGAATGCATTGAACGCCATGTTGTATTGACATCCAGCAAGTTGAATGCTTCGTCCGTTCTGCGGTCACAATCTCTTATCGAGTGCGGCCTACACCTCGTCGCTCTCCCGTGTCCGCCGGATTTCGACGTCAGGCACGCCGTGAATTACAGCACGGCCCAGGAGCATGGTTCTGCCTTCACACTACACCCAGAACCGGAAGCACTCCCCGATGGCTCGGCGGCATGATGCGACCGCAAGCCACATCGTTGCAGCTCCAGCGCCAGTGACCTTACTCTAGCACGATCATTAACAAAACAATGCAACCAAGAGAGCGAAACCAGCCACCGACATGCCTACTGTCGAGTCAAGACATTGCTGACGATGAAATCCCAAGCCCACCAGAGTCTAGGATTGATGAATGAAACATGATAGCCACGCTACGGTTCGAGACCTGTCAAGTCACTAGCGGTCGTTTCCACCATGTGGGGCCGCGCTAGCGATTGGTGGAAAGCCCGGATGTCCGGGAACACCCTTCATCACACGTGAAGAAGGCCCGAAGTAACCACCGGCAGTCTGAAAGATCATCCGTCTGTCTTTAAAGTCTTACCATCCGAAATTGCAAGACTGAAAGCTCCAGCGGCGATACTTTCGATACTTGAAGAGGTTTGATGGAAGACGTGAGTCGATTCTGTGACACTCGATGCTTACGTGGAGTCTTTGTCGAATGTCGGTCAGGGCGTGTGTGTGGACAGCATGAGTGGAGTTGAAGGAAGATCAGCAGCGCAAGGTACGGTATGAACGAGTCGTGGTGCTTTCAAGACCCAAATTTGGATGTCAGTGGAGCGCTACTCCCCAGAAAAGGGGACATTGATCAGCCTCGAAGAGATAAGACACTCGTTTCGGTGTAACCTTCGGATGATCTGTTTGCTTAAAAAAGGTCTTGTTCTGCGTCGCGAGTCGTGACATGCGATAGTACCACTTTGTCTAGGAACCTGGGGTAAAGGACCGCAAAATTAGCATGCATTCAGAACAAACTTCAAATTGAGACATGGTCAGGACGAGTACGGTAATGCGTATGAGCTATGAGTAACTGTCGTGAGCTACAGCAGCCCAACTGAAACCTAGGCTTAGGGACCATGGGCCACCGTGCCGGATATTTCATCGTAGAGTCCTCTCATTAGCATGGAAGGGCCGAAGAAGTCGAAGAGAATATCTGGCATACTAGCTACTTAGTTCGATCAATGTTCCATAGCTGCGATTACGCAATTCCGCAAGTGAACGGAGAGGTGCCAACAGCATAACAGAATAGGTACCTTGTAAATCCTGTCACTTTTCCTGGTGAATACATCCAGCAAATACTCAACCATATACTGAAATCCGTCTTCCCTAGAGTGAGCGGTAGCTCCAGCGCCATGCGAAGTAGTTATAGAAGTTAGCATCGGTGGATCAACCAACAGCGAGTAGAAGTGTAAAGATGGCATTAATCACGACGTGGCCACGGGACGCACGTTTTTTATGTGTCTAAACACTCCTTTCTTTTCCAAGACATGATCCTCAACTTATCAGCCAAAGCGGACTTCGTACATCTCACAACCTCTTACAGTATACCCGCAAACTCAAAGAACCAACTGTCCACCACTAAGCACACTTGCGAAAATATTACACCACATCCTTCCTCATCTCCTCATCCCCACTACTGCGTAGCCACACTCGCGGCAGACGGGTTGAACGTGACCCATTCCAGGCCATTCGCATCAACCTTCGCAACATCCAGCGAGTACCGACGGAGCCCGCGCCTCATCTTGCGACCGCCCTCCGGCTCCCAATCCGGATCAAACAGCATCTCAAAGATTTCAACCTTGTCCTGGTCCGAGACACCGCGGTCCTGCAAAAACTCGGAGAACGCAAAGTACTCGAAAATAAACCGCTGCACCTGAGCAGGCCACTCGCCTAGATCCTGAACCTCCCAGGGGTACGGCCCAGACGATGGGTCGATGAAGATGTCCATGAGACCGTCGGTGAAGTCGGGGTCGAGCTCGGCGAGCTTGACGCCGATGGTGTGTCACTTCATTACGAAGTCCATGACGTCGAAATTCCTGACGTCGAACACGGGCTTCTTAGGCTTGGAGCGCTTGTGCAGGGAATGGGCTTTGGATGGAAGATCGTGGGTTTTCAGAATGGTACTGAGAACGGAGATCAGGTCGGTGAGCACTTGAACGGGGATCACGGCTGTGGCAGCGTCAGTGATAGGAGCGGCCTCGACTGCTGCGGCGATGGCTGCGGTCATATCGGAGACTGGCTTCACGGCATCCGCTGAGGTTTTGGTGACGGGTAGTGCTTCAGCCTCGGGTAGAACGACCGGCGACGGCGAAGCCCTCACAAGCTCGACAGGGTACTGCAGAAGAGCCGGCGCCTGCCTTCCCGTAACCGTTCTCCTCGAGTCAGTTGGGCCTGAGGGCGGAGGACCAGTGTTGTTTGTCATGGGATACTTGGGGCGCCCAGCAGCCTGCGATGCAGCAGCTTTGAAGAACTCTTCCTGGTCGGTGTTCAGGACGGGGAACGGGAGGCTTTTCTCGCCGCGGAAGCCCTTGAAGAAATTGCCAATTGTGTAGGTGAGCTGAGATAAGTAGTCCGCCAAGTTGATAGGCTTCGTAGGCGTGGGGGACTCAGGCTCATCTTCGTTAGAACCATCTTCCTCGTTAGAACCATCTTCCTCGTTAGAACCATCTTCCTCGTTAGAACCATCTTCCTCGTTAGAACCATCTTCCTCGTTAGAACCATCTTCCTCGTTAGAACCATCTTCCTCTGGAACTTCTTCTTCTGGGGCCTCTTCTTCTGGGGCCTCTTCCTCCGATTCCTCAGGGACCTCTTCCTCAGGCAAATCGTCCTCAGGCAAATCTTCCTCTGGGGAATCTTCCTCGGGCAAATCTTCGTCGAGCGCATTTTCATCAGGTCCAGGAGGCACGGTGGTGTCGTCGTCGATGGGGTCATCGAGTTTGGTCTCGACGGCGTTGACGTTGAGGAGAGGTCTGATCAGAATGCCGCCTGTCTTTGAGCTCACGAACAGAGGCTGACTGGCTGGGAGGAGGGCGTCAGTATGAACAGATACTTCATCAGGTTTGGGAGCGTGGTGGGCAGCGACGGCGTGATGTTTCGGCTGAAACATCTCAAAAGAGGGGAGTTCAGAGTCCAAGAGGAGCGGCGAAGCCATACGGCAACGAGAGTAGCAGCAGCAACGAGGCTGCAGTAATGAGAGACATGTTTGTAGCTTGCTCACGGAAATGAATGGTCGCGGAGCTGACTGGGGTAAGAGTAGGTACGAAGGTCCATGGGTTGTTATCATGCGGAGGAGCTGGTGCATTCCTCGCGTCAGAGGATGTCCACATTCCAAGCAATCAAGCAGCGATATCGTCACATGATGGAAGGGAAGCAAGGAGGACAGAGACTTGCTCTTAGTATTGCTACAACGGGTCTGTCATGGCGTCAATTATGGCACAACAATCGCCATTGGCTTGCACTTACACATGGCGCCAAAACAAGAGATTGCTTTACAGTTCCCCCTGCCCGAAGTCCAGCTATCCGGGTACCAATACAAAGCATCCGTACAATTACAGATTATGGAGTCCTGGAGATTGTTAGCATGTAGAGTGGGAGAAGTGCTGTGCAAGAGCTACCAAAAACGAGGCTCACAGAGAAACACCCGGGGTGTTATACAGGCACATCTTAGGTAGATGGAAATCAAAAGTACCGTGTGTTTCCAATGGGTGACAAGACCGCATGATGTGAGCGGCGCGAGTATTGGTAAGGATGCGATAACATACCAGACATCGTACAACTGTAGGGTAACCCCAAAACGCCAACAGACCCCATAGATTCATCAATCGTCGTACAAAAATGGCGGAAATGCCAGGTCCAGCTCGCGCCGCAGGTTCCTGAAGGGCTCAATACCCCGTTATCCGTGAATGCGTGAATGCGTCAATGCGTGAATGCGTGAATGCGTGAATGCGTAAATGCGTACAAGAGAATGCATTGCTCCGGTGGGTGAAGCATGCGCCGAGAAAGAAAGGAAAGTCGCGATCCAGACACCCACTCCAACAGCGAGGCGATGGTAGGCACTGTGAGTGCGTGCTAAGCACCCCTCTGATTGCTTCCGCCCATGATCCGGTCCTTTTTTGACTTCATGGGAACTTGCTGGATCTCTTTGGCCTTGTCGGTCGCGTTTGACGACTGCGACGATGTTTGCTGCTTCTGCGCCTGTTGCGCGTCCCAGACTTTGCGCGCACGGTTGGCATCGTACTCGTCAATGTCAGCTTGGGTCAGCTGGATAGTGGTCGCGGGGCGTCGGAGCATCGTGTCGATGATCTGGCGTGTTGAGCGAGGGCGGTTGAGGCGATAGCGATTATTCGATTCAGCTGAGTTGTCCAAAAGAGTGTGTGTGCTGAAGTAATGAGCGACTGGGTGAGTTCTAGTGCAGGATGTTGCTTTGTTGTTGTCGAGGTCGAGTCGTGCGGTGAGGTGAGGAGCGGTAAATTAGATCGCGCGTGAAGTGAACAGCTCTGATTGCACTCGCGACCGGACGATAAGATCTGTAACCGTCTAGAAATTTGTTGTGATGCGCTGGGTGAAAGTAAACATGCGGGGTGTACCCGAGTGAGTGCAGGCCCGGCACGTGCGCGAGAGACTAGCGCGATCTCGCGCCAAGCCCTGCGATGTCGAAAAGTCGATGACATGATATCGGCGATGGCTTCTGCAGCCAAATCGAACGTTGCAGCCATGGCACAAAGACACATGAGCCCTTCGATGGGCAGATTACGGCGCTCAATTATTGCTGATACGACAACACCACTAAGCTGGCCCTCAAGATGCATACACAGCACAAGAAGACAGCAAGAGGAGCAACCGAGTGATGCACCACCCGGTAAGTTATTTGCTACGCATCACCGACTATAAGCAAATTCAGGAGGGTTGATGGCATGGGTTGGATGTCTCAAGTACTGTGAATCTACACAGGACCTTCTTTCGAATAGCTTTTTCCCCTCTCATGAGTTCCTATCCTTCTTTTTGCTTCTCGCTCGTAGTCGATGGGAGGCGGTAGACCGCCAATGGCTCTCGAGATTTCTCTAATACCCCCTCCAGCTCCATCAACACCAAACAGCCGCCGCGACCGCTCTGCCACCGCCCTTCGACAGATCACCAATCTCCGCAACCGTGGGTCCTCCAAAGGCACATCCACTCTCCGCATCACCCCATCACGTGTCTACGACTCCCAGAACTTTGGCGCCCCCGTCACCGACCTCGAAGCCTCCGACACTCGCGCCAACCCCCGACCCTTCGCCAAATTCCCCCCACGACCCACCAGCTCCTTCCCGCCAGAGGGCGGCCAGATGGCGCGCGCCCCGTCGAACCTGCGCATACAAAGCAACGCACGAGGAGGCGGCATGCGGGGCGGTCCTAATCTACGCGGGCGCTCGGCGGGGCGTGGACGTGGAGGCAAGGAAGGCTCAGGACCGTCGGGACAACGCGACACCCGGCCCAAGAGGCGCGAGAGGAAAGCTGGCGATGGAGGCGCGCGACCGACGAATGTGGCCGACGTGGACCCTGCTGAGACGCTCTCGGACGGCATGGTGCTTCATTTGCTGCGTCTGCAGCGCAAGGAGTGGGATCGTACGCCGTACGAGCCCAAGTATGTTCTGGGTAGCTTCGCGGCGCAGGAACTGATACATGAGGGGCGCGAGCTGTTCAAGGGAGAGAGTCCACCAGTGAAGATTTGGGGAGAGTTAGAGCAGAGAATCGGCGTTGTGGGCATGTTTGGGGCGGAGGCGCATTTGAAGGTTCGGAGGGTGGGCGATGGGGATGACAAGGCTTTTGGTCAAGAGGAGGGAGTGAGCGAGGAAAAGAAATACGTTGCTGTATAATAGGGGAGAGTGTAAGTTATGGCAGGTCGACATCTCAATGGCACAGTTGCAACTCGGAAATGATCTGTCGTTTTTGTGACCTGGTCGTGATATTTGGTCGAGCTGTGCTGTGCCTTGGATGTGTGCGCGGTCGCCTATGGCTCAAGCTGCAGGATCTACTTCGAAAACACGACCTTGTACCTGAACTGCGTCGGGAAGCTCTTGTCTGTAATCAGCAGCTCCTCACCCTCCTCCACCAGCTCCGTCATCTTCTTCCCCAGATTGGGGCGCAGCTGGTCTTGCAGACTGGCGAGCTGCATCCACAGCGACTTCTCGCCCGTGCGGATGGCTGGGTTCTTGAGCTGTCTATTCATTGTCAGTAACGTTCGCATCACTCAGACAAACGACTACTCACGCCTCTGGTCGCTCAGCCAATCCGTCAATAAATTCCTGCAGCGTGGTATTCGGGATCACTGTCAATGGCCTGGCGATGTTCCCCGATCCGCACACAGGACAGTCGTCTTTCTTCTGATGCTCAAATGTATACGTATACACGCTGTCGTCGCCCGTGTACATCATGTAGTTGTCCGTCTCAGGGATGCCCAACCACGGATTGGTATTGGTCGCAAGCTTGAAGGCTTCGTTGCAGCAGCTCGCCGCGACAATCGCATTCGTGCTCGCAATGGCTGGAATGATGTTCTTGACCACGCCTTGTGTCATGCTGTACGTGACGCCCTCGATGTTGAACTCCTTTGCGCGTGCGAGCGCACGCTGGAACAGCCACGTGATGTGCTCTGGGTCATCCGTGTCGAGCGTGTCGTCCTTGCGGTGCTCTTCCCAGGCGATGATGTGAGCCCACTCGATGCAGTGCTGCGGTTGGCGAGGGATGGTAGCGAGGGTGCAAAGCGGAACGGCGGCGCGAGGAGCGTGCATATCGAGTTGGCATTCGATGCAGGATGTTATGGTCGGCAAGATGACACGTGCTTGGCCCTTGAAGCCCTCCGTTCCGCCGTCCACAAGAGGCTTCATGGTGTCTGCAGTCTGGTCTACCATGTCGACGAGAGTGGCGTTAATCCAGCGTCGTGCTTCGATGCTGTCGAGACCGCACACAATTGTGCTGAATTGCATGTAGTATGCCTCGTCCTTGTCTTGAATCTTGCCACAGTAGGGTGTGATTTTGACGCCTTTGACGCGCTTCTCCACGAACTTGGCGGCAACTTCAGCTTTGTAGCTGCCTACGTCTGATGCACGGAAGAGGAATTGCCGGTTCAGGTTGGAGACGTCGATAGTATCCATGTCGATAACGTGGATGTCTTTGAAGCCTGATAGTGCAAGGTTCTTCAGAATCTCACAACCTAGTCCGCCGGCGCCGCTGAGAGTCCTTGTTAGAATCGTGTGTATTCTCCAATTGTGCACAGCACTCACATGACTCTGTGATTCGTCAGCTTTTGCTCATGGACTTTCCCAAACATGGCCAATCTTACAGTATCTTTGCTTGCTCGAGACTGGTGATAGCATCTTCGCCAGCTGTAAACATGCCTGGGACCGTGAACGGGCCTTCCCGCGTCAGGAAGTTGTCGAGGTATTTCCTGTAATGATGCTGTTAGCCACAGCTCTCCACTTGCAGAGAGCTAACCAACCACCGTGCTCGTGACACTGGCTTTGCATCCGTGACGGATCCGTCAGTCCTGGCCTCCTCAACTGTAGTAGCCATCTTTTAGTTGAGTAAGATGAGCGAGTGTGTAAGTCAAGGCGAGCAATCAGTGCTGTAGGCACCGAAAGTCATATGAAGCTAGCATGGGGCAAACCGCGCTAGAGCGCGGTGCAGTTTCTGGAAGGGTTTGCCGATCAGGCACAAGCATCACAACGCGAACCATCACGCTCTTACTGTTTTGAAGTTGTAAACAGGCTGCTCCCTTTCAGCCCTGGTTGAATCGCGCGTAATTCACTTTGTTTACTCTTTGCTTAATGCAAGAACGGCAATGCTGAGCACAGTTTGTAGGAGCATTTGTCGAGGATCTGGAAGACTGCAACACGTTCGAGTAGGAAAGCTGCACTATCCATAGTCCTGTGTAGCCTCGCAGAGCCTTTACCTGACGACTATTTGCCTTGCCGCTCATCAATAGGCAGTATGGCCGAATTGCTCACGGCGATTTCCACGAAAAAGATCCAATCACCTGAACCTCTACTACAAGACATCAGGAAAATACAGCTCCAAGATGTAGTGAGAGTGGATTCCGCAAGCTCGGCCCTCGAGGCTCTGAAAGACCAGCCGAGCGAGGAGACAGTCATCAATGCTCTGAAATATATGACGACGGATGGTTTCAATCTTCTGCTCCCTGAACCTTTGAACGCAAGCATAGCACACCAGCTCGTTAACGATACTGTACCGCATTACTGGACGCCACTGCAAGAACCATCACAGCGGAAGCTCTTCGCAAAGATACTACGAAACCCAACTGGCCTAGGCCACATCATAACAAGGCTACGGTCCCTCATCGTGGACACTCGGCAGAAGAAGGCCTCAGGTGATACCCGCGATCCAACTGAGCATATCGAAGAGCTCCTGGAGCTTCTAGAGACAATCTTTCTTGGAGAAGATACTTCGCTTCTGGTATTACGGGATGTTCACGCTTATGGGAAGAATGCAATGCAGAAGACGTTGCTTTGGCGAGAGTATCTGGCACAAGTAGCTTCTGGCCGGTTGATCGCCATCGTCGCAGAAGCTGAAGATGTTCTCAGGGCACGACACGCTCCGAGGTCTGCCAGCTGGATTGCTGATGGTAATCTATATGCTGCATGGCTGGGGCGCAACATGGCCGCCTTGGTGAGGGACGTGGGTAAAGGCAAGGATCAATCGTCTGCCACAATGGAGCTTTGCTCAAAAGCTCTTTCGTTAGGATACACAGGTACGCAGCAGTCTCTACAGCCTCAATAGATATTCACCAACGACATAGATCACATTGTTGCCGCGCTTACCTCCGCACTCTTGGCTACGGGTTCGATTGAGCTTCTCGCAGATCTTATACCTCAATTGAAGCCATTTGAGCAACGAAAGTACCTCAACTCGGCCCTCGCCTTCATTGTGAAGCAGTACTTCTTCACCGACCACGTCAATTATGAAGACGCTTCCTTCCCCAGCTCTAAGACCACATCGGGTGCGGCAAGGCTAGTCCATGATCTGGTCAAGGAAAACGATACACTCAAAGATCACCTAACAGCACTATTGAGTCGATCAAGTCTTCCGGCCTTGGATGGCTCTCTAGCCGCCCGTCGAAGTGTAGTAGCTACAGTTGCTCAAGATGAAGGTGAGAAGCCAATACATGCTTCGCATAGTTTCTTTCTGACAAGTCACAGATAAGATGCACACGCTGCTCGAGAACTCCATCAAAACTTTCGGAGACTCGGTGTTCATAAAGCACACGCCAGTGGTGCAGCAAGAAGGTATGCAGCTGGCAATACCGCAGATGTTTTGCTAACAGGTCTTAGTCCTCGCGCAGAACCTTTTGTTGTGTTGTGGTTATGTGCAACGCTCGCAGCCCATGTTCCTCACCATGATGGCCAAGTCATCATACCATACGAACGGCATGTCGAATCGTATCGGCGCAACATCACCGCGGACACGCTTCCTCGGCATAGCGGTGGGTGTCGCAATGTCGAAGATGGTCGACAAGCCAGAATTACAACTCAAATTCGAGATGGAGGGTTTCGAAGCGACACATGCGGCATGGTTTGAACGTCTTAGTCAAGTCAACGACCAACTCGGAAGTATTGCAGATCTCACGGCTGCAGACGAGACTGTCGCTCAAGTCCAGCCTACCAAGAAATCAGAAAAGTCTGCTCCCAAGCCACCGAAACCATCCATCACCGAGTTTCAAGGCCCGCGGATCATGGAAGTTCTCTCCGACTCAGAAGATGAAGACGACGATCTTGTGACCTATGGAAAGCCAGACTCCGACCCCGAGGATGAAGACGACGATCCTACTGTCATCAATCGCAACAAGCCCACCGCACCAGTCTACATCCGTGACCTCATCGCTGGCTTGCGCGACGAGGAAAACTACGATCAACATGCTCTTGCACTGTCAACCGCACCGTCTCTAATTCGCCGCAAAGCCAACTTTGGCACCGAGGTCACGGATCATCTCGACGAGCTTGCCACGATTTTGACAGGCTTGCAAGACAATTCCGAGCTCGAAGGCTTCGCACAGCAGCGACAGCAAGCCTTGATAGCTGTACTGCTTGCTAAACCACCGCAAATGGCGCAATGGTTCGTACGATCATTCTTTTCTGGTGGCTACAGCCTTGCACAGCGTATTGCCATGCTCACGACGCTTGGTCTTGGATCACGGGAACTCGCTGGCATGAAGGACACGTCGACTGAGGACCTCTTGCCTCCAGCTGCTTCGTTTCCCAGCAAACAGCTTCCACAAATTCTCCATAAGATCTACGCCGAGAAGAAAGATACAAATCCCGTAGCTCGCATCTCGAGTAGCATGGCACGCGACATGCTGTCGCCACTCGCTTCGCAAGCCGCTGATCAGCTGAGCGGCCCCAATATCCTCAAGGTGCGCACCTTCAGCTCACGCATGGAAGTCGAGAAGAAGCGCTCGAAGCCAATTCCGAACGCACTAGCGCAGATTGTGGCAGACAATTTCTTCTTCCCGCTCACAGGCCGCTGGTGGCTTCAGGTACGTGGAAACAGCGACTCAGTCTACGCGTCGAAGCATCTTTTGCCATCGTTTTTGCAGACCTTGTCTCTGTTGCTCAATGCTTCTGGACCGAACACGCTCTCTCTGCCTCAAATGACGCGCGAGTACTGGGATCTTTTGTTATCGGTGCGCGGTCTGGCAGCGAAGGATAAGCAGGTCTTGAACGCAGTGCTCTTTGGCTTCTTGATGTTGCTGGAGACAAACGAGAACAAGGAAAGGGTGGCGACGGAGCAGGGCAAGGAGCTGATGGAGACGCAGGCGTGGGTGAAGATGGTCTTTGAGGAGTTGGGTACGGGGAGCGAGGAAGATGAGAGGGTGAGGGTGCTGGCGGCTGGGGTTATTGTTCGATGTGGCGAGGTTGTGGAGAAGTATCAACGGCGCATGGCTGGGGCGCTTATGGACTACTAGTTGTTGATATTGATCCTCGAACTTAAAATGTGTCGGCCGTGGGTCTCCCGCACGGGCCGGTACTGTTTGCCCCAGGATCCACCGCATGTTTGCTCTCACGCACTTCCCCATTAGGACTAGTGCGTGCTCGCTTGAGTACATAGGTCTCTCTCTCCCGTAGCCTAATACGATATGATTCTCCCCAACCTTAACGCTTGACAAAATGGGCGCATCGCGAAACTATCTTGAGGATATTTAGGATTGAGCAACTCAATACATGCACTTCCTGGTGTCTAGAGCCCCGAAGCGGCGCCTATACAACACGTCACCTCCAGCCCTTCCGCCGTCCTGCGCGAAGAAGCCAAACAGTTTCCTCGATCTTTCCCTCCGCATCGAGCTCTCCATACAGATTCCAACCTTCCGCCGTGTTCAGATCGTCGAGACGATCGAGGATCTCGATCTTGCAGATTCGTAGACTGGCAGGACAATCATCCTGCGCTTCTTCACCTGCAAGTCTGCCCTTAAAAGTCTCGATCACTTTCCGACCAAACAGCTTCCTCATAGAGTGAAAAAGGGATGCTGGCAGTTGGTTGGGAGTAGACTGCGGCGTCTTCCTGCTTGCGTGCGAGGCCCCGAAGGTCGATGAGCTGCTCTTCGTACAATCTATAGCCAAATTCGATGACTTCTTCGTTGATCTGATCGAGTGGGCCTGTTGGGATGCCTAATTTGTGGCTTAAGGCTAGGGCTGTCAAGAGGACGTAACGCTCGCTCGGGATATCCTTGGGCGCAAGGATGATGAGCACTGCTACGGTATCTGCAGCCATGGTGATGAAGTTTTCGGGCGCTTGTATGTGCTGTTCTTCTACTGTAAAGGTGTAAATCAGTCCCTTCTTGGCCTTGTCAAGGTTGGTGAGGTGTTTGTGCGACATGTGCCGAACACGGAACAAAGAGAGTGGAAGTAGCGCCATCATAGCCAAGATCTTCCATTGTCTTTCATCGAGCGTGGGTGGATGCTGAAAGCCAGCGATAATTGCAACCGCAGAATCCAAGCATCTATGTTATTGCTGTCTAACTGTCATTTCTTCCTGCAAGCCGAATCTCAGATACAAAGCCAGCATGCTGTGAATATATCTAGGCTGGAATATATCTGGACAACTGGCGAGCTCTTTCTGGTATTTCGTTGAAGCTAAAGCGATTCCAGCAGCCCCATGAGCCATGTGGCGTGTGCTTTATCGACCTGCTGATGCATTGCACGGATCTGTGTGGTATCCAAGAAAACGAGCTGTGCTTTCGACCAAACCACCCCTTGCTGCTACCCTGGGTATATGCACTTCAATGGCCAACACTGTCTTTGTCGTAAGAATTCCTGAATAGTATCACCCTTCTGGTCGCGATCGCATACCCATATAGGATTTCAGGATCGCACGAAGCCGGCCAAGGGCACTGCGGTGTCTCAGTGGGTGCATCTCTCGTTTAGAAGGCGGAGGAGCGCACAATTGGTACACAGAGATTAATGTACAAATAGTGAGAGGGTATCACCTTTTCGATCTTCCCAGTCTGATTTCCTTCATTTTCTCTTCGAGTCTACCCTCCCGATTAAGACCTTCATATAGCGCCCAGGCCGCTATTGTCTTCGCATCTCGTGCGCCTTCCTTCCAGAGAACGTTGTAATCGCTGACTCTCAGGGTGATCAGTTCGTCGTCTTTGACTCGCTCGCCCGTGAGCTTGCCCTTAAGGCCTTCGATCTGCTTCCGATCCATGGTCTTTTCCCATAGCAGTATAGGGATGTATTCGTCCAAGTTTGCTGGACTGGGATACATGGCTGGTTGAAGGTCTTCTTTGCTCTCTGCGTTCTCGAGGGCCAGTGCTGTCATGTCTATGAGCTCCTTGCCCTGTACTATCAGACCCGTCTCTTCCTTTATTTCCTTCATAGCCTTTCCAGTCACGTTCCCAGATTCGTCATCTAGCATCCCTGCTGGTATCTCCAGGAACCCAGTGCTGCATGCGCCAATGCGCGGTTGCTCTGTAAGGATGACATATCGCTCGCCCGGTGCGTCCTTTGGACGTAGAATCATGAGGACGGCTACGCTGCCTCCGCGCAGGAAGATGACCCTTTCCAAGCGGTTCTTCTTCTTCTCCAAGAATGCTTCGATGGTCATAAATCCAAATTTACCGTTGTCAAATGGATGGACACTATGGACCTTGATGGCAGTCAACCTCCACGGCTCTTTTTCGAATGTGTGCCCTGTGCGCTTCTGCTCTTCGAGATTCGCCCTTAGCCTTTTCTGCCAGTTCTGAAAAGCCGGAAACGCCATCAACCTCTCCTCGTTCAAGTCGATGCCATCCCCTATTGTTACGGGGATCGAGTCCCACGCCGAGAGATTGAACTTGGTAGGCATCTTCCTGGTGGAGATGCGGAAGGCGATGGGATGCTAGGGCGAAAGCGCAATAAGTCTTTCCAAACCTGCGTTTCGCGACACGGTACTTTCGGCTTTCAAATACGTGGTGTTGTGTCTAGGCTCCTGCCATGAGGCAGAGTGACTGTAGGTTGTTAGATCGTCTGGTTTTAGTCTGGCTGGGGGCTGAGCAACTGGTGGGGGGGCTGAGCCGTCCGGTAAATCAAAACAAGGCAGGCGCGTGGCACCAATGGCCTGAGGCAACAACACGCCGTATCTTTTTCAAGCCACCACGATATTGATGAGCCGGGGTGCAATGCAAATCATGCGACAGCGCATCGGCCCCTCTTATGCCGTTCATGTCGAGATGGCCGTTTCGTCGAGGCTGTTACCATGCTGACATCGTAGCACGGCTTTCGTCTTTGTACTCCTCCGTCTTTCCCTAGGTATTCTCTTGTACATTATTTGGCAGCCTTGGACCTCCCACATCATTACCCCGATCGGTCCTACTGCAAGTCGATACCACAAAAGTCCACGACTTCCTCCCCTCCAGCTAGCTCCAGGCTTGATTTAACGACATGCTATGCAAAACTTGTGTTGGCATGCTGAGGGGCGGGCAAGGCCAGATATGGGCAGGGACACATGACCTGACATTTGAGCATCATAAAACCACGACTACACTTCGGAGGTCGAGAGAGGCAGACTGCTCGATTTGTATCGTACTAGTAAATATTCTTAGGCACGAAGTCGATCTGTTGGAGGATAGACCTCTCTCCGTTTCTGCTCGCCTTAGCAGGCCCCTAAAACAGGACGGAACCAACGAGACTCGCTACATCCTGGATTTTCGTCTAGAGAAGAAATTCACGCGCATCTTTCTCCTGAAGGAAATAGGTAAATCTGGTCACTGAATGCTGTTCGAATTTTTTTCAATTGATAAGCAACAGCAGCGGAGCAGCGGATTCTGCGAACACCACGGTCGTTAGATACCTCATCTGACGAGGTCTTCGAAGTGGCACAAAGTTGGATCAAGAAGTGCAAGTGCGCCGCCTTCTTGGTCGACAACAAGAAGATGAAGAGAACATGGTATCCGAAACGCTTGCTCGATCTTCAAGAGCTCCGGGAAGCGGACGGACTGACAGAGATCGATGGTTTAACTACACTTTCGGAGCATGGAGATGCAGAGACTGTTCTCTCGGGACATCGGGACCCAGAGCGTGCCAAGATACGCTTGATAGATGTAAAGCAAAGCGTCTTCTATGAGCCCAGATCAGGTGCGTGCCCCATGACTGGACCGGATGTTCATTGATGCATTTGGAATACATGGCTACACTTGATCAAAGAGCTGGAGAGGTTGAATTAGCAACGCGAAGGTAGTAATATGCTGACTTTATCGCCCCAGAGATGAGCGCACCACCACATTCACAGTATTTACATGTGCCGCACAAGGACAACTATCGATACGTAACACTAAGCCATTGCTGGGGAAAGCCGAAGAGTGTTCTGGGACAACTCAAGCTGACTAGCAAGACTGAGGAGAGCTTCAAGAAAGATGGTATCGAGCTGCGAGAATTGCCAAAAACATATCGAGATGCACTGCTCTTTGCCTGCCGTTTGGACAAGGTCGGTTACATGTGGATTGATAGTCTTTGCATCAAACAGCGCATGTCAGACTCAGCGACGAAGAAGCAAGGAGGAGCCGAGGAAGATTGGCTGGAGCAGAGCCGTGTCATGGACAAGATCTACCGGAACTCGTTTCTAAACATTTCCGCGACTGCAGCGACAGACAGCCGCCAAGGATTGTTCTTTGAACGCCGACCAGAATATCTGTGGGAGGATGAGATCAATGTTAATTACACTGTGTCAAGCCTGGGTGGTATTACTCAGACTAGTAGCACAAAAGAGGACTCTCTGACAAGGTGCACGCTGGTCGATTGCTCATTCTGGGACGACCTGGTTTCGCATGCGCCTGTCAACTCTCGAGCATGGGTGTTACAGGAGAGGCTAATGGCTCCACGGGTGTTGCACTTTTGTCGCGACCAGATCGCATGGGAATGCCGCGAATTTGAAGACGCGGAGGGGCACCCAGAGCTAAACCTAACCACAATAAAAGCCAGACAAGGCGATGTGGTGGACGAAAGTCGACTGAAGGATCTGAGAGAGGAAGCAGGCCTTGCCCTGCGAAACAGCAGGCTGAAGGGGCTCGCAGATCCAGATAACGGCATGAAGTATCTGTATGTTTTTGAGCTGTGGAAGCGCATCGTCGAGATCTACTCCCGCACCCACCTTACAGTGCCAAGCGACAAACTCATTGCACTTGCTGGTATTGCAAGACTGTTCCACGAGGAACACTTCTGCAAAAGCAATGAGTACATTGCTGGAATGTGGAGTACCTGTCTGGAAAGTCAGCTGCTCTGGCAAGTCAACGAGGACTACCGCGACGGCGTTTTCGAAAATCCTGCGCGGCGTGACGCAACACGAGCGCCATCGTTCTCCTGGGCGTCGATTGATACTCCGTATGGGATCACATACGGAGATGCGACAGACTATGGACAAGGAGACGGCGATCCGGTTCAAAATCCTGGACGGAGCAGCGACGGCGGCATATCCAGCCCATCGGCAGAGCTACTCTTCAAAGTCGTTGACCACAACATCACGATATCAGATAAACAGAACGCCTTTGGCATGGTCGACGTTGGTGGTATGCTGCTACTGAGGCCTCATTTTCTTCGGCCCATCAAGTTGAACAGATTGGAGCCAGCACACCGCGTTCCCTACAGCTGGTACTTGGCTGATACCGACGATCCAGCCGAGCACAGTAATCTGTATCTGGACACGCCAGAGGCAGACGTAGACATATTCAAAGCAGACGCAGAGCTCTTTATCCTGCCAGCTGCATATGGGGAAAGGACGGCCCACAAGTGGGATCGCTACTTGTTCTGCCTGCTGCTTAAGCTTGAGAAGAGGGATTCAGTGGCCGCTGCGTCCTTCAAGAAGCTTGGAGGTCCAGGCTTTCTCTCAAGCTACAGACGCATTGGAATCACCAAGCTCTCCAACTACGCCGATGGAGATGGTCAGAATGACCTGAAATCAAAACGAAGCGATGAGCTCATGTGCCTCAAGTAGATGCGGAATACAAAGGTCTTAGCACATGAATTCCCGTCACTTATCTGGACCGCATCGTACTGCCTGATGCCAGCGACAGGCGGAAGGCACCGGTCGCTCAAGATCGGTGGCCAAGTGGGCGTTGCTGGTAAACCGTGGTCCTGAATGGATTCGAAATTTACCACAACAACGACAGAGAGCATCGGGGAATATTTCGGGCGTTCAGAGGGCTTTCGAGGATTGCGGGCGGGTACGAGAGCTTGACACTTGAAGCGCTGCGGCAGAGAATCGAATCAAGTAGTCAAGGTAGTATTAAGGTCGCGTCACCAAGTGCGGCAAGAATCCATGATCGATTATAGCTCAGCAAAGCCCTACCTATCGGTGCCAGAATACGACTAAAGTATAGCCCGTATATCCTTAACACGTATTGTGAAGACTTCTTACTTAATGAGAGGCTATTAGAGATAGAGACGCTGTTATTTTAGGTTGCAACTATTGTCGTAGCCCTTAAAGTTAGTGGGTAGCTAATGTTGTCTCGATCACGACTTGTTGCCGCACCTGGTGCCACCACTACCAGTGCCACCAAACACTACGAGGGTACAAAGTGTAAGAGTAAGTTGAAAGTAGAGCCTGGCTGTCTTCAATATACTATGTATAGCTTTCTTATTCTACTAAAGTAATATTGAAGATAGACAGGCTAACTAGTACTTCAGGTTACAGACTTTGCCCTTTGTTGGTGGATTTTGCTGGTCTCATCAATCACGAATTCTTGCGGCACCTGGTGGCGCAGACCTCTAGGATGGCATACAGTGCCCGTGCGCGTAACGCCCGGATTCGCGTAACGCCCGCCGAACACCAAAACACCTGACAACTGCCTTCGCGCGACACGCGATAACTCCACCAATATGGACCCAATTGACGAGGCAATTATAGCAATCAATTCGCGCGAGCCAGGAGATAAACTTGTATACCAAGAATATGCCGACTTCTTCGAGGTTGATCGATCTACGCTGTCGCGAAGACACACCGGCCGTCAGACCTCCCGGAACACCAAAAAAGTAGCACAGCAAAAGCTCAACCCACAACAAGAAGAGGAACTTGTCCTCTATATCGAAGACTTAACAAGACGTGGGCTACCACCTACAAGAGATATGGTGCGAAATTTTGCCTCTACGATCGCCCATGAACGTGTTTCTGAGAGCTGGGTCACGCGTTTTTACCATCGCCATGACCACAGCCTCATCTTCAAATGGAGCACCGCCATGGACGCTGTACGCCACGCGGCTGACTCATATCATAAGTACGACTTGTATTTCGAACATATCTACAGCAAGATCAAAGAGTACGACATACGGCCCGAAAACAGCTACAATATGGACGAAAAGGGCTTCCTGATAGGCGTGATCGGACGCGCAAAACGACTGTTCTCCCGACGTCAATGGGAGAAAAAGGAGGTGACAGCAGCACTCCAGGATGGTAATAGAGAGTGGATAACAGTACTTGCGGCAGTGTGTGGCGATGGGACGACGTTGCCGCCTGGCCTGATCTACGCTTCAAAAAACTCAACTTTGCAGTCCTCATGGGTGGCCGATATTGAAGCTGGAAAGCACGATGTTTTTGTGACGTCAACCCCATCCGGATGGACGAATAACGACACTGGTTTGGCCTGGTTAGAGCAGGTATTTGATCGCTGTACAAAGAGGAAAGCGCGGCGAGGTAGAGCTTGGCGTCTCCTTGTCCTTGACGGCCACGGCAGCCACGTGACAGACGACTTCATTAACTACTGTTTGAAGCACTGTATACTGCTCGTTGTTCTGCCACCTCACTCTACTCATACGGTGCAACCGCTTGACGTAGGGTGCTTCAAGCCACTCGCTGGCGCCTACTCCAAACGTCTCAGTATTCACACCCAACGCTCTCAAGGACTAGTCCCAATTAAGAAGGGCGACTTCTTCCTACTCTTCTGGGACGCCTGGGGTGAGGCCTCCAAGAAGGAGACGATTCTGAGCTCTTGGGCTGCTACCGGAGTTTGGCCTATGGATAAAGAGAGAGTGCTGAAACGCTTCCGAAAAGACGACCTATGTGAAGGTGAACTAGTCGATTCGAGTAACTGGCGATATATGGAGCGTCTCCTACGAGAAACGGCTGATAGGACTTCAAATGAAGCCAGAACGCTCAGCCAAGCTATCCATCACATGGCCGTTCAAAGTGAGCTACTCAAGGACGAAAACAAGGGCTTGAGAGACGCTCTCCGCACCAAAAAGAAGCACAATAAGAAGGCCAACGTCCTTGATTTGCAACAGAGAGAGGAGTACCATGGAGGGGCTGTGATATGGTCCCCTAGAAAGTTTAGGGAGGCTTGCGCACGTAATAAGGTGAGACAGGACGAAGAGGAGGCACTACTTATCCAAAAAGCTGAGGAGAAAGAAAACAAGCGTGTCAAAAAGGCCTATGAACACCAGGCTAAGGAAAAACGTAAGGTAGAGCGCGCAGCAAAGGCAGAGAAGACCCGTGTGGAGAAGGCCGGAAAAGCAGCTGAACGGGAGCGCAAGAAACAGGAGAACGACTCCAAGAGAGCTCTATCCACGTCTCAAACAGGTAAGCGCAAGGCCTCAGCTATCCTCGCTCCAAAGGCCAAACGCGTGCGACGTTTTGGCGATGAGTTATCAGGTAATAGGTGGGTAGAGGCCTCATCGGCTGCCCAAACTTCAGTCTCACAGCGCGGCCGCACCACGAAGCCGCGCAAAATTTTTGAGTAGTACAGATTGTTTGCATGTATTGTTAGATTGTTACTTTAAGAAGTCTCGCGATAATAGCTATCGTGGCTGTTTCTACAGCCTCATTTTGATGATGGTGATGATGTTGTTCGGCGGGCGTTACGCGAATCCGGGCGTTACGCGCACGGGCACTGTACGGCGCTGTGGGAACTGCGGCGGGACGGGGCATAACGCGCGCACGTGTAGAAACGAT
>Ga0265798_10000621_pt1 | contig 58105 bp, 50 predicted proteins | sample P3T30metagenome_FD_192430 | JGI IMG/M metagenome (GOLD analysis project Ga0265798, IMG submission 192430) | Plant litter microbial communities from East Loma Ridge, Irvine, California - P3 T30 | ecosystem: Environmental > Terrestrial > Plant litter > Unclassified | place: USA: California... | reverse complement strand
GAAATAAGATTCTCCAGTCTGTTTATGCTTTTTTTATTTTTAGAAGTAGCTGGTATTCTTGAAGATGTGTTGCGAGGGAATTTTTTTTGCAAGGATTGGCAGGAGAGGGTTTGCAGTTTCGGCGCCGATTTGTATTTTTGCGGCGGAGAGTTGGCAGAGTGGTCGATTGCGGCAGTCTTGAAAACTGTTGAGTGTAATAGCTCCGGGGGTTCGAATCCCTCACTCTCCGCATAGTAGATATAGAAAAACCGCTTAAGTGATATGCTTAAGCGGTTTTTTTTATGACTGGTTTCCGCGTTGGGCGGTTCAGTATTCAATAGTTTATTGATGGCTCTTCAGCCATTCCAGTCGGCGCTGATCTGGTAGATGCTTAACCGAAAAGCTTTCGAATTTCGCCTGAAAGCCATCCCCATCCGGGCAAGCTGCCATTAAGCCAACCATTACCGGCGCATTATCCTGCAATGGTGCGTTACGTGTCATGATATAGGTTTTATCATCTAAAGAGTAGAACACTTCTAAAGCATCCACCCTGCGTACAATTTTAATCCATATAAAAGGTGGTGTCTTTTCCAGGGGCGTGACACTCCAATCGCTCTTCTTGTGGGTTACGACGGTGCTCACATTGAATTTGCCATCTACGAATTCAACTCCAGCTTTGATGTAGTTCTCGTGGTCAGTTCGAACCATAAGGCCCATTTGGTCAAAACGAGCTTTATAGTCGCCAATCAATTTAACCTTCGCTTCAAACTCACCACCATAGGTCGCGTAATAGAAAGGCGCATCATCAACAGTAAAGCCGTAGTGGGAAATTCTCCAGTAGTCGCTTTTTGGTGTTACCTGCATAATCAAGCTGTTGTTGGTTGTCTTCCATTGCGCCGGTTCATTGTACCATTGCATTTTCTCCAGACTTTGAGCAAACATGATATTTGCCGTTAGCAGTATACTTGATATTAAAAGTAGTTTTTTCATGGTGTTTATTAATGTTTTCAATGGTTGAAATCCATTCAACTTTGTAAGTTCGCAAAGTTATGATCTGTTGGAACGGAATCAATGGCCAAAAATAACCACTAGTAATGAACAAGAACCGCGATTTGCTTAACAGCAGTTTACTGACGCAGTCCTTTGATGCGGACTTATCTAGGGAGGACCAGTTGGAAGATGCTAAGCGCATTGCCCGGCAATATTCAAGATTGGAAAATAGCATAGGTATCCTTAGCGATATGAATGCCGGAAGAAGTTACATCTACTATAGCAAGTTCGCTCAGGAGCTTGGTTTCAGCGCTGAGGAAGCGGTTATAGATTCCATCTGGGAAGATGAACTATTGCGCATGATAAATCCAGACGATCTTCAAAGAAAGTACAGGATTGAACTGCAGTTTTTTTCTTTACTGAAAACAATTCCCAAAGAGGAGCGGATGAATTACGAGGTGATTACGAAGCTCAGCGCTCTGCCGCCAAATGGAGAGACAATCCAATTGCAGCACCGGTTATTATATATCAACAGCACAGTGCAATCCTGTGTCTGGCTGGCGCTTTGTCTTTATAAAAAGATCCACAGCCACCCAATATTTAATACCCCTGAAGCTGTAATTATTAACAAAAGCACGGGGGAGGTAATTGATTGTAACCAACTCTGGTTTAAAGATTTATTATCATCCCGCGAGAAAGAGATTTTGAACTTAATGAAGCATGGTTATAGAAGTAAGGAGATTTCGGGGAAGCTGTTACTCAGTGTACATACTGTAAATCGTCATCGTCAGAATATTTTCCACAAGCTAAATGTGAACAACGTAATGGAAGCGTGTAGAATTGCCAGTGGAGCAGGCCTGCTCTAGTGAGAAAAAGCATAGTTATTCGTGAAATGCTTGCTTCCCAAAACTGTTAGCCAAGGCGCTTTACTACTTCGACTCATTCAGGAATGCTGAAGTTGTCTGGCCTGTTTGCGCCTTGAAGAAACGCATGAGGTGGTTGGGCTCTGGGAAATGAAGTTCATATGCAATTTCATTGATGGTCTTATTGGAATACAAAAGCATGTTCTGTATCTCGAAAACAAGCCTTTGCTTTAGTAGTTGGCTTGCTGTGGTATTGAATTGAGCCTTAACTGCTTTATTAAGGGAAATCCTGCTGATGCCCAACAGCTCGGCATAGTCTGCAATTCGCTGTTTATCCTTGATGTGGATCTCCATCAGGTTTTTAAATTGGAAGCCAAAGTTGTGCTGCGCGTTCCTGATTGAAAGCGCGTGCGCATCGGAATACCCTCTATTGAGGGTTTGGAGCAGGTAGTACAACAGCGAACGGATTATGTGTACACTGTCGGATTTACTATTTACCAGTTCCGACTTGATTTCCGTTAGCAAGCTGCAATATTTGTCCATCTCGACTTCATCAATATTCATCTTCAAAGGATGCTGCAATTGGTAGAAGTACAACAGGCGGTAGGTGAATAGCTTATCGGCGAAGAATTCGTTTAGAAATGCCTCTTGAAAGATCAAGCTTGTGACCTGAAGATGGTCTGCTGCTAAGTTCCACTTCCGGTTTTGATATGGGGAGATAAAGACTACCGCACCGTCATCTATGTTAATGTGCTGATGATTTAAGCTAAGGGTACCCCGACCTTTCTTGAAAAACAGAATTTCAAAGTAGTCTGCATTGAAGGTGCCGCCCTCTAGGTAGTCCAACTCTTTTTCTGTTAGTACATTCAACAGAAAATCGACACCGCATTCGGTCTTATGGAATTTGATTGTTTTCAGTTTAGTAGGTTTTAGTGGCGCAATTTACTGAAGATTATTGATTTAACGGGTTGCGCCAATTGTGTCCATAATCTGCGGTTATCAAAATGGTAGTATTGCGTTTACTTTTGATAGGCTAAGCGTGGGTGAGTCTTAGGACCTTTGTATTCAACATCGCCGCGGTAAAACATCAAATATAGTTCGGTGATGAAATTTGAAACAAGTAAATTTATGAGAAGATTAATTTTATTCCTGGCATTGCTAGTACCTGCCACGATAACCTTTGCACAACGTAACATGTCCAATAAGCCAAGCATTCAACTAATTAGAAATGCAACATTAGTCATTGAATACAATGGAAAGAAGATTCTAGTAGATCCAATGTTGTCTCCTAAAGGGGCGATTGAATCCTGGGCTGGTATTGAAACAAATCCTACGGTAGAGTTGAAAATGCCGGTTAAGGACATTGTTGATAATTTGGACCTGGTCATTGTGACACATACACATGATGACCACTTCGACAAGGCCGCTAGTAAAACGCTGGACAAGTCTATAGCGTTACTTCATCAACCAGCAGACGTTGAATTCTTCAAAAAGGAAGCCTTTACAAATGCCGAAGCCTTGCAGGATCATAAAGGCTGGAATGGCATTGATATCCACAGAATTGATGCTGAGCATGGGAGTGGTGAAGTGCTGAAGATGATGGGTAAGACCTCTGGCTTTGTGTTACAGGCTAAAAATCAGCCAACTGTTTACATTGTTGGGGATGCCATCTGGACGGAAGCAATAAAAGCGAACATCAAGAAATTTAAACCAGATTACATCATTGTGAATTCTGGGGGTGCTTTGATCAAAGGTTTTGAGAATTCGCCCATTATTATGGATGAAGCGCAGACCATGGCGCTGATCGCCGAAAGTGGCAAGGCTAAGGTGATTGCGGTGCACATGGATGCTTTAGATCACTGCAGAACGACCAGAAAATCTTTAAGCGAGAAGGCTGCTGAATTAAACATCGGAAAAGATAAGCTCATCATCCCGCAGGATGGAGAAGTTGTAAATCTGATCCGCTAAGGAGGTACGGAAACAAGTAAATAGGACATGCTGGTACACTGTTAAACGGTGTACCAGCATGTTTTTTTAATGAGAGTGGGTGCTCAGCAAGTTGTCCAGGTTATCAATGCTCATTTTGAAGCCTTGCTCAAACCCCATTTCAATCATCTTTTCTAAGCGTTCAAGTGATTCATTGTAAATCGTGATCGTCACTTTAGTAATGCCGTTTTCTTCACTGAAACTATGGTCCCACTCAGAACCTGGTCGCTCAGCGTTTCCGTTCTCGTCGGCAAACGAATTGTACATCTTAAAGTTGGTCTTGGGCGAAATGGATAAATATTCCTGCTCGGACCATCGCTCCTGGCCTTTGGGGCTGACCATCGCATAGAATCTTCTACCACCGACTTTAAAGTCCATATACTTTGTTTTGGCGGACCAGGGTTTAGGTGCAACCCATTGATCCAGGAGTTCCGCCTTAGTGAATGCGTCCCAGACCAGTGCGCGTTCCGCATCAAATTCCCGGGTGATCACTGCCGTTTTCGTTTCTTTGTCAACGTTGAAAGTAAAGTTCAGATTTTTCATGTTCTCGTATTTTTTAGTGTTGATAACACGGTATCGTTTGGTGGAAGCATGCTCAGATGTGTATCAGCTAATTGGGTGCTTGTCAGAGATCCTTCTTGATATGTTCAATCCATTTTGAACGTGGTAAATCCCTCAAGTCATTTTCCGGTATAAAGCCTGTAATATTGGTCGGGTTGCTGTCGGTCCATGCTGCTTTCCGGTCCGGGATCTGCAAATAGAAGTCTTTAAAGGGTAGGGTAGTCTCATGTGAAACACCCATGTAATCCATCATACCCAAGGTGCGTTCACCATACCGTTTCACTTTGCTGCTTTGCTGAGAGATGTAAAAGAAATACTCGGTTGAACTTCCGCCAAGGTCGTCGAAGATCAATGCGATCTTTTCAGGCGTGCTTAATACTGCATCCGAATATAAGGTCAATGATGGAAGTGCGTAGAATGTGGTCCTGGACTTCGGAATATCTTCATACGCTTTTCTGTATGCTGCAAGGATTTCCGAAGTATAGGATTGTTTCCACCTGGGGTCTTCGGTGGGCTTCTCGTATATGGCCTTGATCCCGGGCAGACTGGATTTAACATTCTCCGCCGATAAGCGGATGTGAGAATGGCCCTGCTTGATGGGTTGCGTATAAAAATATGGAAGGAGGTAGCTCCAACCGGAGTTGCCACCGCCATTCCCTCTTAAATCTACGATTAGGTTTTTTGTAGCCCTGATCAGGGAGTCATTCTTTTGAATGAGCGCTTTGATCTTATCATCACGGTTGAACGATCCTATGGTCAACAGGACATTATCCTGATCCAGCTTTCGCAGGTCTAGTCCAAAATTGTAGTTCTTCCATGTGGAGAGGGTATAACGATCTTCCGCTGTCATATTTGAAGGATAGATCTTGCCCCAGAGTTCGAAGTTCCAAATGTAAAGCAAGCCGTCGCGTACCCTGACAGGGAAATCAGGCGTTAGCCAATCGTACCTGTCGAAGATAAACCCCTTTTTACCTTTCGTAAAGGTATAGTAGATCAGTCCGGGTTTGAGCTTTGTGTCCTTACTTTCGAGGATGACCGCTTGGTATTTTAAGGGTTCAACTTTATAGACGGCAAGCTTCATGGAGGAATCCGGATTGATCCAGATGCCTTCAATGGAATCTCTCGGTTTGCCAGCGAAGCTGGAACGAAAAGCCTTTTCCGTTAGTGAAAAATACTTGAAAGTGGTCGTGTCAATATTTGAATATTCAATGTCAAAGTGTTTATCGTTGAAGAAGATCACATATTCTTTAAGCACTTGAAAACACTTTTGTGGATCGTCAGACTTTGCAGCATTAATCCTTAAGCGTTTCACCATGTTTTGATATTCGGGAAGTCGCTTTTTGGTAATCATGTCTGGATATCCAGCGTAGTTGAGTTCAGTTTTCTTGATGGTGGTATCCAGATTAGCGATGCAATTACATTGCACCTGCGCCGCGAGCTTGTGGGAGAACAATGAAAGACAAAGCACCAGGCTCAGTCTTGATACAGCTAATTTTATCATTCAGATTTGAATTGAATCCCGTTTACTGAATTTAGTAAAATTTTGATGTACTCACCTGGGGTTTAAAACAATAATTGTTAACTCCTTTTATTAAATAGGCTGATCTTCAAGAGCTAATGAGATTTCATGGTGTGAGGGCTGCGGTAACAACTAGAAGAATGACATGGATGTTCGCTATTGAAAATTCTGTACAGGTGGTCTTAATTTATCAAGACTTTTCACCTCTATCTACGATCGTTCGCTACAGCGCTAATTAAAAGCCTGTCTGAATGCAACGGGTGTAAGGCTAGTTTTGGTTTTGAATAACCTGCTGAAAGATTGAGGATGTTCGAAGCCCAGTTGATAAGCCACCTCGCTGACTGTCATGCTCGTGGTTGATAAGAGTTCTTTGGATTTGTCGATAAGTTTTTGATGGATATGCTGCTGCGCACTAAGTCCAGTTAGCGTGCGCAGCATATCGCTCAAATAGTTTGGTGAAAAGTTGAGCTGCTCGGCGAGGAAATGTACGGAGGGCATACCCATGCTGGCGAGCTTATCTTCTTCAAAATAGGTGTTCAGCAGTTCTTCGATCTGTTGAAGCAGGTTATTGCTGACGACCTGCCTGGTGAGGAACTGGCGTTTATAGAATCGCTTGGCATAACTCAGCAGCAGTTCAATCTGTGCAATCACCACTTCATGGCTGAATTCGTCTATCCGGCTATTCAGCTCCTGACCAATGATGTTATAGATGGAAAGCATGGTTGATTTTTCCTCCTCAGAAAGATGGAGGGACTCACTGATGGCGTAGGAGAAGAAGCCATAGGTGTTTATTCTTTTAGCTAAAGCATGACCCTGAAGAAAATCGGGATGGATGATGAGCGCAAAGCCCTTATGATCTTTGTACACCTGCGAATTGCCAATGAGCTGGTTCGGCGCGGTAAATACCAGGCTACCTTCATCAAAATCGTAGTAACCCTGACCATATTTGAATTGCCCGGACTTTACTGTCGCGAAGGAGATCTTGTAAAAACCGGATATGTAGCTTACAGGAAGCTGGTTCAGGTTAACAGTGTGCTTCGTTGAGTCCAATAAACTAATCAATGGATGTACAGGACCGGGAAGTCCGAGCATTCGATGGATCTCCGAGATGGAGTCTAGTTTTTCGATTTTCTTCATGTCATTCCTCATCTTAAAGTTACGAACTTAATTGTTTACCAGTGAAGCTGTCCCTCTGGGCCTGTGAAAGTCATGTTTGGTCCGTCCATGTCCAGCGCAACACGTACCGGCTCGCGGGAGCCGACCTCAAGGCTGTCCGTACCCTGAAAATTGTTCAGCGCTGTAGCTGTAAATCCGGGGCTAACGGCGTTGACTTTGATGTTTTCTTTTTCCAGTTCCAGCGCAAAAGCCATGGTTACAGCATTCATTGCGGTTTTAGAAGCGCCATAAACGATGTCGAAGTGTCCGCGTGCCCAGGTGTTTGGATCGGCGATCCAGGATAGTGAGGCCAATCCGCTTGATACGTTTACAATCCTTGCTGCCGGGGCTTTTCTGAGTAGCGGGATCATGGCTTGCGTAACGGCCACGACGCCGAATACATTGGTTTCCCAGACCGTTCGGATTTCGTCTAGTGACGCAATGCTTGCACGATTTGCTTGCATGGCATCTTCGAGCGATCTACCCACAGTCACCTTGCCGCTGTGTGAAATGCCGGCGTTGTTCACGAGCAGGTCCAAACGGCCATGTTCTTGTTCAATGTACGCTGCTGCGGCAGTAATGGTAGCTTGGTCTGTAACATCAAGTTGAATTGGATGGGCATTGTTGCCAATTTCCGCTGCGGCTTTTTCTCCGTTGCTGAGGTTCCTGGAGCCAACGTACACCGTATAGCCGTTCTCTCCAAGTGCTTTTGCGATTTGAAAGCCTACGCCCTGATTTGCACCGGTTACCAGTGCAATCAGTTGCTTGTTTGCTGATGATTGATTTGTGTTTTCCATAATGTGCTTTGATTTGATAATTCAAATTTGCGCATTCATTAGGCTCGGCGATTAACCGGATCAAGGAGATTTGTAACCGAATCGCATGCTGTTACATGTTGACGCGATTCGGTTGTTTTAAGTTCCTATTTCACAACTGTAGCTTCCAGTTCTACCTTAAGGGTTTCGAACAGGGTCTTTACTTCCATGAAAGTTGCTGCTGATTTGATGCTCTTTTTCTCGATCCAGTCTCCGAATTCGTTGAAGCAGGGCATGAATTCTTCGTGTGATGTGGTATAAATCGTTAAGCGTACAATGTTCTTTGTTTCGTATCCAGCTTCGTGAATGACCTGCTCCAGGTTTTTGATCGCGAGTTGTAACTGCGTAGACATATCCGCTGCACTTGATGTTCCGTCTTCATGCACGGCCGCCTGGCCAGCGCAGTATAGCGTGCTCTGAATTGCTTTTACTTCCACGGCTTGAACGTAGTGACGTTCGTCTTGCCAGGTCCAGGGATTGATGATTCGTTTTTCCATATGCTTTGTGGTTTAATCAGGTCATGTGAAAGACATTGACCATTGGTCCAAAGGTCTGGAAACGGGGCACGGGATGCCTGTGACTAAAGGCACGATTTTGCTGTGACCTATGTCACTACCGTGCAAGGCGGCTCAGTGTTTCCCGGGATACGCCAAGATATGCTGCAAGTTGTGTTTTAGGTACGCGCTGCAGCAAGGCTGGGTACTGTTTAGCCAAGTGCTCATAACGCGCTTTAGCGCTTGTGGTGAGTAGGGAAAGGATTCGGCGCTGTGCTGCAAGAAAACCATGCGTGTACTTCTCGAGAAGGAAATGGTCTATTTTGGGGAATGCGGAACGGAGTGCATGGTGGTTTTCGAGGGAAAGGCACAGCACTTCCGTGTTTTCGAGACATTCCAAAGAAAGGGTCGCATCAGTCTGGGTATAGTAAGCATGAAAGTCCGTGTCCCACCAGTCTTCCATGGCGAAAGCCAGGATGTGCTGCTTCATATTGTCATCAGTGTACACCAGCTTCAGCAATCCGGAAATAACATAATAGTTATAGCGTACCTTTTCGCCTGGCTGCACAAGAAACTGGTGTTTCTTGAAAGTTTTAACAGTGAAGTATTGGCTTATGGATTCGAATTCCGCGTCTGTTAAGGGTATTACTTTTTCGAGGTGTTTCCTGAAGTTTGGGTGCATTTAGGTACGGTATTTCAAGCAGTTCAAATTTGTGTATTATTTTGTGATAGTATTTTAGGAGCACTACCGTTTTTTTCTCCGATTTTAAATTAAATTCGGCCCAGTATAAATTAACGCTATTCTATGGTTCTTCTACAACGTACAATATTTTGTATATTATTCCTATTGGTATGCAGCTGCAAAAAACAGGAAGGTTTAGTCGACAAGTACACCAGTCCCCCAGATGAAATTACCACATTGAATACTACCGTTAGCGCTGCAGGTCGTGAGTTCATAGAAATTCAGTGGAATGAAGTTGATAACTCACACTTTGAGGATGTTTCTTACGCAGTTTACCTGGAAGGTGAAAGGATCGTTGATCAACTGAGCAGTACCACATATAGTCTGATCAATCTGGAGCCGGGGAAGAAGTACAAAATCAAAGTAGTTGCATCAACAACGACCGGGAAGCAGGTTGAACAGATTGTAGAAGGCAGCACACTTCCTCCACTAACAGAAAGCGAAATGGTATCCATTAAACAATATGGGTTTCACGATTTTTCTACGTTGGGAGGTCCTGCGCAGCTAATTAAGCTCGACGACGGTGGACACTTATTGGTCATGGAGCTTTTACATCCCAACGACTTTACACATGTGCACTATAAAATTATAGTGTTCAGGGTTGACAAATCCGGGCAGACGCTTTGGTACCGACTTCTTACCTTTCAAAGGTTTAATATGCCTGTGGATTCTGCTATCTTCCAAATTACGACTACGAACGGGGATAAGGAAGCTATTCTATTTACAGGAACTCACGCCATGAAACTAGCACTGGTGGACGGGGAGGTGCTTATGGAGAAAAGCTACGCTGATGTCCTGCCAGACCAGTTCATATCGAGCATAAACAAGGTCTCCACGCAGGAGATTATCGTTGCTACCACCAGTACAAACCTCATGTCAGTAAACCCGACGGATCTTCGTGTAAATTGGCATAAAGACGGGCAGGGTCTAACAGGAGTGCTAGGTTCCGTTCAGGTGGACACAAAGAAAAATATCTATGCCATTTTCAATGATGGTAAAGAGATGCATACGCCAATTAAGGTTAATAAGTATGATTCAAAAGGTAAATATTTGAGGACCTTCGAGTTTGATGGTCGGTTGGATGGAGAATCTAGTTATGGTTTTAATATAACGGCTCTTCTTGTAGATCCACAGGATAATCTGTACCTGTTTGGTTATAATGGATCCTACGATTATACCCGGTACTTTAAATTTAAAGCTGACGGTACGTTAATTAAAAAGAATGAAAAATCGGAGTACCTCTTAATTAGAGGAGCTTACTTTGATCCAAAAGGGAATATTGTCGCCATGGGTCAGGTGAATGGTGCCTCGATAAATAGATGGGGTGGCATATACGTATTTGATAAGGACATGAACATCATAACCAGAAAGCTCTGGACAAACTTGCCGTCTCATACTCTAGCTGGAATAACCAGCAATGCCGACGGTACATATAATGTGTTTGCTCATTTCGCGGTTACAAATAGCAAATTAAGTGGCTTCGTTTATATTAAAACTGCTCTCGATGGGAATATTTAGAACCACATTTATCATCCTCTTAGTCCTTATACTATGGTCATGTAAAAAGGAGGCGCAGTTAACTAGTAACGATATTGCTGTTCAAGACCTCTATGTCACTTCTGTTCAGGGACAACGTGTTGACATAGTTTATAAGCTTTCTCAGTTGGGCTACAAAGAAACCGGTGTTGTCTTCTATCCTAGGGACAAGCCTGACGAACAGCGGAAAGTGGTTGCTATACGTAAAGACGAACAATTTAATTTATCATTGATGCATCTTGAACCTATGAAGGAGTATGGCTTCAAAGTATACTATCAAACAGAAGGCGGAGAGCAAATAATTGAAAAAGAGCATATTGTTAAAACCCTTAGCGCTACATCCCTGAAGTTCAAGTTGGAAATTGGAAGTTCTGAACTAATCATTAAGGATGGAAAATATCAGATTCTCCTTGAAGGAGATTTTCTTAATGAGCTTAATCTTTCAGCTTTAAACATTTACGTAAATGACGAACCTGCAACAGTCAACTATCCCATTCGTATTGCGGGTCAGAGGTATAGCATGCTGATTAGTGGTAAAGCAATGTCTGACGTTTCCGGCCATCTTATAACGGCATTTTACAAAGAGGATGAGATTTTTTCTCACTACATACCCGTCAAAACCGGTAAGGATAATTATACGATAAGGGGCAAGGCAGTAAATCTGCTGCCAGGTTGGTATTCTGTTTACAAGAATGATTTATATTCTTTCATTGATGAAAAAGTACTGCGATGGGATGAAACAAACCACCGTATGGTAACACTCAGAGCCTTTAAGGAGGGCTATGTTTGGGGGAACAAACCTTGTTTTGAATTCGATAATCAAATGTTTTTTCCACCTCAAACTCGTGCAAAATACACGGATCCAGAGGATCCGAACAAATTTGATCGCTTTCTAGAGGTTGTTTCTTATAGCCCTGAAAGCAACAGCTTTAATGGTTATACTGTGGATGAACCCAAATATCCCCAAAAAGACCTAAGTGTGGAGAATAGCCAGTTCTTCGTACATAAGTCGGAAATGTATATGGCTTTTACGTTAGTTGATTTATCCGGTCAATTTGCTAATCAACCGATTATACGAACAAACTTCGTTTACAAATACAATAAATCCCGAAAACAGTTTCAGTATGTAAGCGGACTGAAAACAGATATTCTCAGCTACCACTTCACATCCATTAACAACCAGATGTATTTAGTCGGCCTGGTACCAGTAACTGATCAGGGTTTTCAGCTTAGCGCTACTTTTGGGGCCTATAAAGTTTCAGACACCTTTGTTCTGGAATCCATTTTTACGGCAGGTACCTTGACTAAACCTCTTAAATTTGCCGTTAAGGGAATCGCAACCGTGGACGGCAACATTTTAATTGTAAGCTCCATGGACGATTACAAGATTTTTGACCCATTAAAGCGTACGCTTCATCAGGTAGGTACCGATGGTGTTTTATCCGGTCAATATTTTAATGGTTTATTTACTTACAAAAATATACTGCACATTAATGCTGATGCAGGTTTCACGAATCAAAGAATTTATGAGCTCTCTGTTAAAAAAGGTAATTAAACCGAAGTTCTGGCTATTGAGCTTGATGCTCGTGTCATTTATTTCTTGTAAAAAGGAGGTTATTCAGGTGAACGTTGATGCCTTCGAGAAGATAGATCCCCAGGTTGAATCTACGAAGGGTGTTTATGCCTTACGATTTTCGCTTCCAGATTATCCATATCAGGAAGTTGGGGTAAGGTTGAGCGCTGTTAAAAGTTTGTTTTGGCAAACAGAAGGTTTAAATAAGCAGGTGGCTGTTGAGATTGCCGCCAACAAATATGCCGTGTACTATAACACCCTCGTAGCGGAAACGACCTACTACTATCAACTATACGTGGTTGATCCAGCCTCTGCCAAAACCGTTTATTCTGATGTTTATTCATTTACAACAAGCAAATAATTAATTCATGACACGTAAAGCGCTCTTATTGATACATATCCTTGTGGGTTTTCTTGTAATGAGTTCATGCACGAAAGAAGAATATAAACCGGTTCTTCAAACCACGTATGAGCCAGTTGTTAAAGAACCCACGCTTTCGGATGAACCGTTTGTTGTTGTTTTAAGTGCCCGCGCATTACAACCCAAGGAAAGTGGCGAATGGGCTATTGTGAGTGGGAGGATTTTAGAGGGGTTCGTGTATTTTGAGGATAAGAATAACCCTTTCAGTAAGTTCAAGGGACTTCCGGGAGAGGAATATACGCTTGAATGGAAGCGGTCGGGACCGAGCGTGAGTGATGCATCCGTACAAACCAAGGTTAAAATTCCAGAACCACTGATTGAAATACAGACGGATTCTTCCTCCTTCCCAACTATTATTTCCTTGTATGTGGATCCAAAGTTTAGGGGGTCATGGTCAATTGATCAGCCCTATGGGTATATCATTTCCTACTACAGTGACGCTTCCGCTGAGCCGCCGGAGAAAAAACCATCAATTGAACTGCATGGTTACGCCAATAGGAAATACACAATTACTTACAAGTACACCTATGCCGATAAGATTTATGAATTCAAAAAGGTAATTCAAACCGGCAGTCACACACAAGAGGAGGCATTGAGAGAACTTCGACTCTCTAAAAATGACTACAGGGTTGTTGCGGATAATGCAGGAAATGTACTTGAAATAAACTTCCAGTCAGCCAGGGAGGCTTTTATGTTTAGTAGCGCGGAACGATATCCTGCACTGGCTGCTTTGACAAAATTGCGAAAACTGAACTTCAACTATTCTAGTTTAGAGGCGGTTCCTGCGCTTTTTGGCGATTACTATCACGATTTGGAAGAGCTGAATATGCTTGGGTCCGTAATCAGTCCAACATTGCCGGAGAACTTTGGAAATCTGACGAAGCTGAAAACACTCAGCTTATCACCCCGGTACCCTGTATACGGCAAGAGTAACTATACACTGCCAAAATCTTTTGCAAACTTAAGGTCGTTAGAAAGCCTTAAGTTCGATGAAGTGGGCGCAGTTGATTTCAACGGTACATTAGGGGGGTTGAGTTCATTGCAGCGTGTCGAAGGACTTGTAGATGGATTGCCGGAGAATATTGGCGAATTGAAGAACCTGAAATACGTAGATGTAAAATCCCTGACCTCAGCATTTCCACAGCGGATAAGTGAATGCAATGCATTAGAATATATCAGAATATTCTACGACGACAATGCCTCTGGAGAAGTGGTATTATCATCCAAAATTGGGGATTTGAAGAAGCTTCAGGAATTTTATATCACCACAAACAAACTTCGTCAGCTTCCCGCCTCGTTTTCTAAGTTATCATCATTGCGGTCATTGATTATCAGTGGCACAGGTTTACAGTCGATCCCTGAAGATTTTGGATCTCTACCAAATTTAACTTCGCTGACGCTTCATGGCAGTTTTACAAGATTGCCAGAGTCATTCGGAAATCTAGGAAAGTTGACAGAACTTTTTATTGGCGGCAAGGCAACTTCCTTCCCGGAAAGCTTTGGCAATTTATCAGCACTTCAATATTTAAATGGGGAATATTCCGCATTTAAAACCCTTCCCGAGAGTACTGGCAGACTGAAGAATCTTAAAGAGATCAACTTGCGATCTAGTAAGATTGAAAGTTTGCCAGCGTCATTCGCTGAACTCGACGCATTAGAAGTTCTTAACCTGAGCAATACACAATTAAAGACTTTCCCGAAGTCGATTATTCCGCTTAAGCGGGTTACGTACGTTTTGCTATATAGTACCAATGCTGGCGACATTCCGGACGAGATTTCGAAAATGAAGATAGGCGTAAAGTTCGAGCTTATGGGTGTTAAAAACCTTACATACGAACGATTGCAACATATTCTGGCAATATCCAAAGGAAAAGTATACGTAACGGATTATGGCTGGTTTCCTTCGTTGTCTTAGCGTGTTGTAAACTGACTGTATTTGTTCGAGAGGACGATTTTAGATCCAGGTTATTTCTTCCTTTGACCCGGTGCGAATGGCTTGGCTGATTTGGCTCCGACTCTTTTCTTTGCTTGTCCGGGAGGTACTTTACCACTATTACCGGCTGTTCTGGTTGTGTAGCATGAGCTGGTCACCATAAGTGTTGCTAGTGCAAATATTAGGTATATCTTTTTCATTTCTTGCAATCGTTTATTGCTAAAGATACGGTTAAAAAGGCTTACCGTGTAAAGTACTTTCTGACCTATCAATAGGCTCCTCCAAATTGAACACCTCTGCTTTATGGAGCATCGGGTATTTCTGGTTCAACAAGCCGCTTTAATTTATCCAGGCATTCCTGCCAGCCGATATAGCACATATCTGGAGGGATGACCTCCGGAATACCGGATTGTTCTATTGTGATGTCTGTTCCGGCTGATACCGCATGAATGGAGATTGTCGTGGTCATCTCCCCCGGTAGGTTTGGGTCATCAAACTTATCCGAGTACCTGATGAATTCGTCAGTTCTGATCTCCTGAAATGTGCCGCCAAAGGATTGTGCTGTGCCCGTTGTGAAATTTACAAATGACATCTTGAACTGTCCACCTTCCCGGAAATCCATTTCATGGACCTGGCACAAAAAGCCATACGGCGGATTCCAGCTGGCCATTGCCAATGGATCAGCAAAAGCACGAAATACTTTCTTAGGACTTGTCTGGAGGACACGATGTAGTTTTACGGTGTTCGTTTTCATAATGTTTTAATTTATGGATAGGGTTAATTGCGTTTGTATGCGCTTCCCAGCCTGTTTAAAGGCTCGAAATAATCGAAATGCCTTCTTGAATTACACGAAGGCTACCCTGCGTGAACCTTGAATCTTGGAGCTATAGATGTACGATACGGCCAGGATTGCCAGAAAGACCAGTGGCATGATCATAAAGCCAAAATTCTGATCTACGCAGGCATGACTGATAAAAGCAAAGATGAGGTTGAAGGTTAAGCCGGCATAGGCCCATTCTTTTAGCAGTGCCGGTGTATGCGGGTAGGCGATTGCGAACACACCCATGATCTTGCAAATCATCAGCGCATAGGCGAAATAATCAGGATAGCCTAGCGCCTTTGTACCTACGTTGAAGTACTCAGGTGCAAATAGGAGTGTGCCAAGCGGCATCAGGCCTTCCCATAGTACCAGTATGAGTGTCGCTGTCCAAAAAATCATCTTATTCTTCTTCATGTTCCGTGTTGTTTGGTTTACCTATCAAAGTTGCTTCGATTTGGAAGATTTGGTCTGTTGTGAAAACGACAAATCGCGGGTGAATTACGACAATACAATTGCGTAACTTGATGTTAATTATTCAAGTTGTAGGAAGTATATAGTTTATGCGGATTTCAGTATTTGTTCCAAGGCATGGTGTCATAGAAGCGATCACACCGCCATTCAGAACCTTTAATACAGCTAATGATTTTCTGGCTGCATCTGGCAAGAAGCCCATTTTTCAGGTTGAGTATGTCGGCTTAACGGAAGCTGTATCCGCCGGAAACGGCGAATACCTGATTAAAACAGACCGTCTGCTGCAGGACGTTGAAGAGACAGACCTGCTGATTATACCACCGACCTTTGGTAATCCCTTGACAGGCATTCAGGAAAATGCAGAAGCAATTCGCTATTTCAAGGCACTCCATAGCAGGGGAAGCAGTCTTGCCAGTCTTTGCGCAGGCGCCTTTTTGCTTGCGGAAACGGGGTTGCTGGACGGGAGGAAGTGTTCTACGCACTGGGCCCATTTCGCAGCCTTTCGGGCGAGGTACCCGCAAGTAGAAGTGGAAGACGGCGCCGTCATCACGGAGCATGGCAACATCTACAGTAGCGGTGGCGCGAATAGCCTATGGAACTTACTGCTGTATTTGGTGGAGAAATTCTCCGACTGGGAAACCGCTGTTATGCTATCAAAGTACTTCGCCATAGATATTGGTAGGGATAGTCAATCCGCATTCGCGATATTTAAAGGCCAGAAGAACCATACGGATCCGGATATCAAGAAAGTTCAGGATTACATAGAAGCAAAATACGATTCCAAACTTGCCGTTGAAGATCTCGCAAATCTGGTGCTTGTGGGCCGGCGAACCTTCGAGCGGAGATTTAAGGAAGCTACGAACAACACGCCCCTGGAGTATATACAACGGGTTAGGATAGAGGCGGCAAAGAAATTCTTTGAAGGTTCTCGTAAGAATGTCTCCGATGTAATGTATGATGTGGGATACACCGACAGCAAGGCCTTCCGCGACATTTTTAAGAAGGTTACCGGCCTCACACCCATAGCGTATCGGAACAAATTTGCCAGAGCAGTATACGCCTAATTTTCGTGCAGCAATCCAGCAAATAACATCCCATTACTAAACAGGTGTCTACTGCTTGCTTCCCTGAAGACTTTTGATGTTCATCAGCACAATTGCAGCTATAATTAGAATTATACCCGCCCACTGCGTTAGGTTTACAGGTTCATTTAAGAGCATATACGCAAACATTACCGATATCGGAAGTTCTACGGAAGCGATGATGGTTCCTAGGCCGATACCCGTATGTGGCATGCCGCTGGTGAAAAGCAGGGGTGGAAGAATGGTGCCGAAAAGCGCAAGGAACACGCCCCAAGGCCAGTATATGCCAAAATTGAAGTTCTCGTATGATGATGTAGCACCAAAGATGAGCAGAATGATGATTAGTCCGCCTACAAGTAACCACATGCTTCGTTTGATAAAATGAAGGTTGGTCGCAATGCTGTTGGAAGAATACAGGGAAATGGTGTAAGATAAACCTGCCGCAAAGCCCCATGCAATACCTTCCCAGTTTAGATCATGCGTTGATGAAAGGATGTTTGTAGCCAATGCGGTACCAACCAGTACGATGACGGTCGCTACGATCTTTCGGGTGGAAGGGAACTTCTTGTCCAGCACGGCCTCCAGTAAAATGCCCATCCAGACCGATTGCATCAGTAGTACAATGCCGACAGACACCGGGATGTATTTTACGGAAAAGTAATAGAAGATACTGGTTAGTCCGAGGGATGTACCGCCAATCATCAATTTCAAAATGGAGTTCTTCTGCGTAACTTCCTGTGGTTTTGCGGAAGACTTAAACAGCAACTGCAGGAACAACATCACGGCAAGTCCGATGGAGAACTGAGCGGTTGACACCTGCGCTGTTGTAAATCCTTTAGCGTATGCCAACTTAACCACTGTAGCCAGCGCACCATAGCTCGATGCACCGAGTCCGACTAGCAATGCGCCTTTTAATACATTCTTCTCCATTATACTTCTTCAATTTTGCTGCAAAGAAACTCATTCTAATCTTGGCATCTATCAGCCGGGTGTATAATTCTGCATCAAACAATCCGGCAACTACCGTCGTTGTACCTGCTGAACGACAATTATCCCTAACCTATGATAATAGATCCGAATTCTAGTCCGGAAGGCCGTACTACACCATCTTTCAGCAATAAAGTATGGATCGTAACGGGCATACTTACCTTAACGGTAATCGTGATCTTTGTGCTGAAGGCGGCATTTAATGTGCTGCTTATTGTGCTTGCCTCTTGCCTGATCGCTGTTTTCTTCCATGGCCTTGGCGATATGATTGAACGGTGGACGAAATTGAAGCATGGGTACTGTGTGCTGATCGGTGCTTTAGTGACGCTGGCTTTTATATCCGGGCTGTTCTGGTTTATGGGCAGTACAATACAGGCTCAGATTGCTGAACTAAACAGTGATTTTCCGGAGATGATCGACAAGGCGAAGGCTTCCTTGAGTCATTCTTTTTTGGGTAACAAAGTTTTAGAGAGTATTACCGGTCTCGATGATAAGCGCATCATGTCTACCGCACAAGGATTTTTCAACACCAGCTTTGGCGTGATTGGGGATCTTTATATCATCCTCTTTCTAGGTATCTTTTTCACGATTGATCCAACAATTTACAAGAATGGGATCATCAAGCTGACGCCGGTATCTGGAAAGCGGGATGCACAGATTGTGATTGATCGCATCAGCGTGGTGCTGAAAGGCTGGTTGAAAGGCATGATGCTGGCAATGTTCCTCATCAGTATACTAACGGTCATCGCGCTGACGTTCTTTAAGATTCCCCTTGCACTAACGCTGGCCATTCTTGCTGGTCTGTTGAACTTCATACCGAACTTCGGTCCGCTGATGGCGATGGTCCCGGCGGTGCTAATTGGTTTTACGATTAGCGTGAACATGGCGATCATCATTGCAATAACTTACCTGGTGATACAAACGATCGAGAGTAATGTAGTGACTCCAATGATTCAGAAGAAGATGATTAACCTTCCGCCGGCGCTGACGATTATGAGTCAGGTTTTAATGGGAACTGTGTCCGGGTTCCTGGGCATCCTGCTGGCTACGCCGCTTTTAGCCATCATCATCGTCTTGGTAGACGAGCTTTATATTAAAAAACAGCAGACCCTGGCGCTAAGCAAAGAAGCGGATAACATTTAGGCTACAGATTGCAGCCTTGGGTATTTTAAATTAAATTGGCAAAAATGCATCAAAAGCCAGAAGTGTACGCCTTCATGGTCATTGCTGTGTTCATCGTGAAATTCTATGGCTAGCATTAATTTGCGCCTAATTTAAACCCTGTTACGAAACTCTATGACGTTTGGATTATTTGAAACCTTAGCCTTTGCTTGCCTGGTCTTACTTATTGGATTCTTTATTGTTAAGAAAGTTAGTTTTTTTAGAAACTACAATATTCCTGAACCTGTTGTAGGTGGCTTTTTCATAGCGGTGATCCTTTACTTCTTAAACTATACCACAGGTGTTACCCTGGCCTTTGAAGCTACGCTTCAATCTTCAATGATGCTTGTCTTCTTTGCTTCAATTGGTCTGAGTGCTGATTTTGATAAGCTGAAGAAGGGTGGTAAACCGCTGTTGGTGTTCATTATCCTTACTGGTTCATTCATCATGCTCCAGAATGTTTTCGGGGTTTCCATGGCGGCACTGGTAGGCTTAAATCCGGTTTATGGACTCATTGCCGGATCCATAACACTCACCGGGGGGCATGGAACCGGCGCAGCATGGGCTGAAAACCTTACGGAAACCTTTCAAATCAGCGGCGCTATGGAGCTGGCCATGGCTTGCGCCACTTACGGCCTGGTGATGGGTGGGGTAATTGGAGGTCCTGTTGCTAAGATTCTGCTCAAGCGGAAACATATTCAACCATCCAGTGCAAGAGCAGCACATGCACAGCCTGTAGAGCTGTTTGAAAACCCCACCTCCAACAGAAGAATCAATGTGCGAAACATGATTGAAACGTTGACCATGCTGGCCATTTGCCTGGCAGGCGGACAACTTCTTTATGAGGCTTTGAAGGACTCCTGGATAGAACTTCCGAATTTCGTATGGTGCTTATTCATAGGTGTAGTCATACGCAATTTGATCACCCGGGTGTCTACTTATATCGTAAATGATCATGCTGTAGACGTACTTGGAAATACCGGTTTATACTTGTTTTTAACGGTGGCGTTGATGTCTTTACAACTGTGGCAATTACAAGGATTAGCCTCCCAGGTTTTAATCGTGCTGGTACTCCAGACCATATTGATGATTCTGTTTGCAATATTCATCACCTTTAAAGTGATGGGTAGCGACTATGATGCGATCGTGTTGAGTGCAGGACACTGTGGCTTTGGCCTTGGCGCAACGCCTACTGCTGTAGCGAATATGCAGGCCATCACGGATAAATATGGACCATCACACAAGGCGTTCTTAATTGTTCCCATGGTAGGGGCTTTCTTCGTGGATATTTTAAATAATGTATGCATCAAGTTATTTGTAAGCTATTTCGCATAGCTTATAACTGCGTTTTGATCGGGGTGCATAGCCCGACTCATAGCAACGTTTGTGATTACCGGGGTTAAACAGCTGCAGCTGCGCTGCCCTTGACGGTTTGGCATGTCAGCTACCGAATGTTCCCGTCACAATATGTTCCAGTTACAATGCGAAATTTGCCATTTAATGCGCAGCGATTTCTAGTGCGGTTGGCAGGCCATCCAGGCTGATGCGGTTTTTCTCTGCCTGGTATTCCACTAAGCCTTCAGTACCTTTCTTTTCTGCCCATTTGAATGCATGATCGCGCTCGCCACTATAGTCGTACAAGGGTACGCTGAAGCCGCAGGACGTCTGAACCATATGGATGTCTGCCAAGATGATCTGTCGTGCCGCAATTTGCAGGTCAAATGCCTGTATGCGCTCATCCCATTCTGGGTCCCCAGGCAACACCGTACGACCGTTACCATAGAGGCGTAAGATCAGGGGCGGCCCGTCAAATGCACAGAACATGAAAGTAATGCGGCCGTTCTCCAGCATGTGCGCCGAGCTCTCGTTGCCGCTTCCATTGATGTCCAGGTACATGACGCTCGTGTCACTCAGCACCCGGAAACTGTCCAGCCCCTTAGGGGACAGGTTGATGTGACCTTCCGCGCTTAGCGGCGCAGTCGCGGTGAAGAACATTTTCTGTCTCTCGATGAAGTCTTTATGCTGACTTTCAATCCTGGTGAATAGCTTGCCCATGGTGTTTTATAAATTACCTAAAGTTAAGCTACTTAAGCATTTTAACAAATAGGAGATTTACTTTGGGCTTATACTGCTGCTGCTGCGAGCTGAAGCTTAGCCTTTGCTTTCTTTCTTCTGCCCCGCCAGATTAAAAATCCGGTGATTGGCAAGCTGGCCGCAACCAGGCTTCCGCAGAATGCGAAGATCTTCCCAGGCAGGCCAAGTACTGCACCTACATGCAGGTCGAAATTCATGCGGGCGATCTTATCCGCCGTACTGGCTTCATCAAACTTGCCGAACATGTGATCTACCTTCATCTCTTCGAGGGTATAACGATCGTAAAACAGGTAATCTGCTTTCCAGAAGGTGCCTGGATCAGGATTAATCGCAAGTTCAATAGCTGCATCTTTCGCATGCGGCGGATGTACATCCATGTTGCCTTTGAAGCCCGGCCTTTCGGCTCTCGCTTTTGCCCAAAGCATATCCTGTGCTGGTGCTTTCCCTTCGGCCATCGCCACCAGGGTAGGATTGGAGGCGCTTTTTGAAACACTTTCGGTAAAAGGAATCATTGCTTTACCTCCAGAAGCCATCCAGTAGGTCGTTTTAGCGAACCATTGGAAGCCCATCACCATGCCCGTAAGTGCCAGGAAGATCATAACCCATGTTAAATAAAACCCAACCACATTGTGCAGGTCGTAATTTACCCTGCGCCACTTGGCATTCCATTTTACGGTGAAACGCTTCTTGCTTGCAGCCCGGTTTTTTGGCCACCAGAGCACCAATCCAGAAATCAGCAGGAACGCAAACATCATTGTTGCCGTGGTTAGGATAGGTTGCCCGATATCCTCTGGCAGCCAAAGGTAGTAGTGCCCGTTTATCACCTGCCGGAAGAAGTCTTGCGACATGTCTTTTACCTTCAGCACTTCACCTGTATATGGATCTACAAATACGGTCCAGAAGTAGGTGTCGGTTAAGGAATAGTAAGTCACAATGGATGATTTCCCATCTTGGTAGCCCACGCTGTGTGCTTCCTTATTCGGAAGAATCTTATCGGTAATCTTTTGGATTTCTGAAGGCGGAAGCAAGGGCTTCTGCTGCACTTCTACAAAACGGTAGGGCTGTGTTGCGTTTTCAATCTCAACTTGAAAGGCAAGAATACAGCCGGTAATACCCAGGAAACAAACAACCAGGCCGGACGAGAGTCCGAGCCATAAGTGTATTTGTCCGATCCAGTGTCTCAGGTTTTTTTTCTTCTTTACCATTTAGAATTTATAAGCGATGCTAACTCTGTAATTTCTTGGCGCTTCTGCCTGCCATGAATATGCGGGCTGGTTGTATGTCGGTGCATTCCAGTAATTGCTGTAGTAACCACCAGAATACAGGTACTTGTCTAATACGTTGAACACATTCCCGGTAATTCTCAAGCCATGACCCTCCCAGAATAGTCCTGCGTCTAGTTTAAAATAGTCGGGTAAGTTCTGCTCAGTCTGCGTCGTATTATAAGTGTTGGTTGCACGACCGGCAAGGTGTGTGAAGCCAGAAGAAACACCGAAACCTTTAAGTGCACCGCTTTGTGCCGTGTAGCTTAACCATGCATTTGAAGTATGTTTAGCGAAGCCTGGCACGACCTGACCCACAAACGTGCTGGTTACGCCTTCCGCAACTTCAGTCACTTTACCGTCGGTATATGCATAGTTCGCAATCAGGCTCAGACCTCTTGTAAGTTCACCTTTTAAGTCAAACTCAATACCCTGGGCTCTTTTCTCACCCACAACAATACTGAAGTTCTCACCGGCTTTATTGCCCGGATCTCCGGTAAGTTCATTTTGCTTACGGATCCTGTAAACAGATACTGTCGTATTCCATTTGCCATTCATCCAGTCTTTTTTGATGCCCAGCTCGTAGTTACTTCCTGTAATTGGATCTATCTTATCTCCGCTGCGCAGGAAACCCGTTTGCGGGATAAAAGCCTGGTCGTATACCGCATACACGGATGCATTTCTATCTAACGAAACACTTAATCCAAGACGTGGCGTAAAACGTGATGCCTCATCTGGCGCAGCGCCATAAGTGGATTGTTTTACATAGGAGTACCGACCGGCAAGTGTAAGTCGTGCTTTATTGTCAAAGAATGCAAGTTCGTCCTGAAGGTAAACGCTGCTATACTTTTGGTCAATAACACCACCAGCGGCTATCGCACGATCTTTCACGCTAAGACTTCTGTCGAAGTTCGGATACCCGTTTCCTGGAAATCCGTAGTTCGGATTGTTCACATCAAACGGTGCAGAAGGTAGATCTAAGTCATGTGACTGGTAGAAATCTGCATAGTAATTTTTCTTGCCACCATCAAAGCCCGTTAAAATGTTGTGCGTAATACCGCCAGTTTTGATTTTACCATTGATAAAAAACTGTGCAAGTTTCATGGTTGCGTCAGCGTCCCAGAGGCCTACGTTCCTGATTAATGTACCATCTGCAAATATACTTGAGGGCCAACTGCTTTGACCGCTTTGCAGGTATTTGGAATAAGCCACCTGTGCAGTTGCTTTCCAGGTGTCACTAAAATTGTGTTGTAAATTAACGAATGCACTGTGGTCATTTATTCTGGTTGGATCAACGCCAGGTTGCGTCAAGGTAAAATCCCTCGGAAGCGTAGCGTAGCCATCTGGTGAAAAAATGTAGTAAGATCCTACCTCAGTCATTTTAGCATTCTGATAGGCGTATTCTGCAGTGATCTTTGTGGTATTTGTAATCTGGTAGCTAAGGGAAGGTGCAATAGTATACCGGTCATTGTGTTCGAAAGGTCTGAATGAACCCTTGTTCTGCACGGCACCATTGAAACGGAATAACAACTTGCCGTCATCAGTTAACCTTCTGTCCAGATCGAAAGCCGTTCTATACAAGTCATAGCTCCCTGCAGTAAAGGATACCTCACCTCGGTTGCTGCCAGTAGGCTTTTTGGTTACCACATTGTACATCCCGCTAGGGTCACCATTGCCAAGCATAAATCCTGCAGGACCTTTCACGAACTCCACATGGTCTACAAAACTCATGTCTTCGGTCAGTGGACCCCAAAAGGAAGTCACGAAGTTGAAACCGTTACGCATTGCCTGGATTTGCGATCCACGCATAGTGATGTTGGTGTACATATCACCCCAGTGCTCTACCCGTGTTGCACCACTAACGTTTCTTACCAATGCATCACTCATGCTGATCACTTGCTGATCCGCAAGCGTCTGCCCACTTACTATCTGAATATTCTGCGGAATCTCCAATAAAGGTGCATTTAGTCGGAGCGACGTGGAAGGTACATCGACCTTATATCTTTTCACTTTACCACCAATAACAACTTCTTTTAGCTGATCAGACTTTTCTGATAATCTGAAATCTACATTCTGATTATCGTTATTGCCAAGTGTAATCGAGCGCTCACCAGTCTGTAGGCCTAATGCAGATACGACAATTAGATAGGTTCCAGGCTTCAGCTTCGTAAATTGATAAAGACCATCTACATTACTTTGTGTGGAGATGGCCTCCCCCTTTAAGGTTACGGAAACGGCTACTGCAGGATATCCATCCGCTGTTACAACCTTTCCTTTAATGCTGCTATTTCTTTGAGACTGCGCTTGAACGGAGAAACCTATAAACAGAAAGACTGTCAAGATTCTGGTAAAGTGATTCATTTGTCTTATTTGGATTAATTCTTAATTGGCCCAAAGAAAGAGACTTTTTACTGACAATGCAAGTTATTTAGAATAAATCTTGATTAAGGAGCTAAAATATTTGCTACAATGCAGTTGTATGCTAATTGAGCGCAGCAAACCACCTTTATTTTTATAGCTTTGTGTTGATGAACCGCGTCTGGATATTCACGATCGTATTAGCCTTGCTTAGTCAAACTACGGAGTTACACGAGTTTGTGAAGCTGCCAATACTATTTGAGCACTATGCTGAGCATCAGCAACGCGATTCAAAACTCAGGTTCATGGAGTTCCTTTCCATGCATTACTGGGGTGACGACATGGATGACGATGATAACAGTCGCGACATGGAGCTTCCTTTCAAAAAGCTTGAAGTAAGCCATGTGCCTGTACACTTCCTGCCGCCAAGAATAGGCATCAAACTGAAGTCTGCGGTGTTTCAGATCCGCCTTGATCATCCCGAATATCTACCCTTATACACGCCAAATCCTGCGCTTTCAGCGCTTTTCAGGCCTCCTTGCGCTTAAACTGCACATCAATTTTCTAATGAATTATTAGTGGTACGTTATGCCATTACAGGTTTTCTGTATTGCATACGGCCAATTTGTTGCATTCTTAAAGCAAAATAATGCTTGATAAAATCATCCGGTTTTCCGTCCATAACAAGCTTGTGGTCGGGATCTTCATCGCCATGTGGATCGTATATGGGATCTTTGAAGTTACCCGATTACCCATAGATGCCGTACCTGACATCACAAACGATCAGGTACAAATTATCACTTCAGCGCCCTCTCTTGGTGCACAGGACGTAGAACGTCTGATTACCTTCCCCATTGAGCAGGCGCTCAGCAACATTCCAAAACTGAAGGAAAGCAGAAGCATGTCGCGCTTCGGACTCTCCCTGATCACGGTTGTCTTTGAAGATGGGGTAGACGTCTATTGGGCGCGCCAGCAAGTGACCGAAAGGCTACAGCAGGTGGAAATGAACGAAAACGCCAGCACCCCTGAACTTGCACCGGCATCTACCGGCCTCGGCGAAATTTACCAGTATGTACTCCGCCCGGACCCCGGCTTTGAAGATAAATTCAGCCTTGCGGAGCTCCGCAGTATCCAGGACTGGACAGTTAGAAGAAACCTGCTCGGCACCAAGGGTGTTGCCGACGTCTCCACCTTCGGGGGAGAGTTAAAACAGTATGAAGTCGCCGTTAACCCGAACCAGCTTAAGTCACAAGGACTGTCCATATCCGATGTTTTTACCGCACTGGAAACCAACAACCAGAATACTGGCGGCGCCTACATTGAAAAGGGACCTACCGTAATGTACATCCGCAGTGAAGGACTTGCAGGGTCCATCTCCGACATCGAAAACATTGTGGTCAAAACTGCCGCCAACGGCGCGCCGGTGTTAGTACGGAACATCGGAACCGTGCAATTGGGCTCCGCCATACGGTACGGTGCGCTGAACTATGATCCAAACGGCGAAGTTGCCGGGGGCATTGTCATGATGCTGAAAGGGGAAAACTCCTCAGATGTGATCAAGAACGTCAAAGAACGGGTTGCCAGCATTCAGAAAATGTTGCCAGAAGGCTTAAAGATTGAGCCTTTTCTCGACCGCACCAAGATGGTGGATAACGCCATCGGCACGGTGGAAAAAAACCTGCTTGAAGGTGCGCTGATCGTGATCTTCGTTCTGGTGCTGTTCCTTGGCAACCTGCGGGCAGGCCTCATTGTGGCCTCCGTCATCCCTTTGTCCATGCTTTTTGCCATCATCATGATGAACCTCTTCGGGGTAAGCGGCAACCTGATGAGCCTGGGTGCACTGGATTTCGGCCTGATCGTAGATGGCGCCGTGATCATCGTAGAGGCCATCCTCCACCACATGCATTTCTCGAAGAAATACAACACCGTAAATCAGATTTCTCAAAATGAACTGAACGAAGAAGTCGCAAGTTCTGCATCCAGAATGATGAATGCTGCCGTCTTTGGCCAGATCATCATCCTGATTGTTTACCTGCCAATTCTTTCACTGACCGGCATCGAAGGCAAGATGTTCAAGCCCATGGCGCAAACCGTCGCCTTTGCCATTCTAGGTGCTTTTATTCTATCCTTAACCTATGTGCCGATGATCAGCTCGCTGTTCCTCAGCAAGAAAATCTCGCACAAGCCTAATATCTCCGACCGGGTCATGGAGCGCCTGGAGAACTGGTACATGCGTGCCCTGAACCGCGCCTTGCGCATCAAGAGGATCATGGTGGGTATCGCATTCGGCTTATTCGCCATCGCGGTACTGCTGTTCGCGCGTATGGGAGGTGAGTTTATCCCGCAACTGGAGGAAGGTGATTTCGCGGTGGAAACCAGACTGCTCGTAGGCACAAACCTCAGCACCACCATCAAATCATTCCAGCAGATCAGCGGCGTGCTACAAAAGAACTTCCCCGAAGTCGAGAAGATTGTATCCCGGATCGGCAGTGCAGAAATTCCAACGGATCCCATGCCAATAGAGGGCGGTGACATGATCATCGTACTCAAACCCAAAAGCGAATGGACCAGCGCCACCAGCTTCACCGAGCTTGCAAGTAAGATGTCGGCCGTTGTGCAGGAAGCCGCGCCTGGGGTAACCCAAAGTTACCAGTACCCGGTGCAGATGCGCTTCAATGAGCTTATGACGGGCTCCAAGCAGGATGTCGTGTGTAAAATCTTTGGTGAAGATCTGAATACCCTTTCCCGCTACGCGGAACAAATTGGCGCCATCAGCAAGACTGTGGACGGTACTGCAGACTGGTACGTGGAGAAGGTAACCGGTATGCCCCAGGTCGTCATCAAGTACAACCGCGCAGAAATCGCGAAGTATGGTTTAAACATCAACGACATCAACAGAACGGTAAATGCCGGTTTCGCGGGTGCCGCTGCCGGAAAAGTTTACGAAGGTGAAAAGCGCTTTGACCTGGTGGTTCGGATTGGAACCGAAAACCGCAGGAACCTCGAAGATGTGCGCAACCTCATGATCGTCACGCCAACAGGTAACCAGGTTCCGCTATATCAGCTTGCTGATGTTGACGAAGTCGAAGGCCCAAACCAAATCCAACGCGAAGATGCCAAAAGAAGGATCACCGTGGGCTTCAACGTGCGTGGCCGCGATGTGCAGTCGGTCGTTGAGGACCTGCAGGCCAAGATCGGACAGAAAGTTAAACTGGAACCAGGTTACAACATCGTTTACGGCGGTTCTTTCGAAAACCTTCAGCAGGCCAAACAACGGCTCACCATCGCCGTTCCAGTGGCACTGCTGTTGATCTTCGGTATGCTCTACTTTGCCTTCAGTTCGCTTAAAGAAGCGGCACTGATCTACACAGCCATCCCACTTTCCGCCATCGGCGGGGTCTTTGCACTTTCCTTACGTGATATGCCTTTCAGCATCTCCGCAGGCGTGGGCTTTATTGCACTCTTTGGTGTGGCGGTGCTGAACGGCATCGTGCTGATCTCAGAATTCAACCGCATTAAAAAAGAGGGTAAGATTACAGACCCGGTGGCTATGATCAAAGCGGGCACCAGAAACCGCTTGCGTCCGGTGCTTATGACGGCTGCGGTTGCATCACTAGGCTTTCTGCCCATGGCACTTAGCAACGGTGCAGGCGCTGAAGTACAAAGGCCGCTCGCAACCGTGGTCATTGGCGGCTTAATTACCGCCACGTTCTTAACCTTGTTCGTGCTGCCGGCACTATATCTCTTATTTGAAAGCAAAATCAGAATGAAACCCAATGCCACCATCATAACATTATGCCTGCTGGTGCTAAGCTTCGGACAAGTGCATGCACAGCAGGGTCCTGCAATTCCATTGCAAGCTGCGATAGACACTGCGCTGAAGTACAACCTGCAGACACAAAGTGCCCGACTAAACGCCCAGGCAGAGAAAATCCGGCAGCAAACCGGATGGGACATCCCCAGAACAGAACTGAGTGGCGAATATGGCCAGATCAACAGCGCCACCAAGGATATGCGCCTGGGTGTAACGCAGTCCTTCAGCTTCCCAACGGTATACACAAACCAGAAGCGCAGCCTGCAGGAAAACTACCAGGTTGCTGAATTGCGGAGCCAACTTACCGCGCTCGACATTAAAACAAATGTCCGCAGTTTATTCTACCAGCTGGTGTACCTTCAGGAAAAACGTAAACTGCTGCTGTATGCCGACAGCATCTACCAGCTGTTTGAAAATAAAACAAACCTGCGCTTCAAAGTCGGGGAGACCGATATCCTCGAAAAAACGACGGCATCATCGCATCGGCAGCAAATTGCAAACCAACTGCGCATGTTGGCAGGGGATCAGGAAATTGCCGTTACGAGGTTTAACATGTGGCTAGGCAGTGGCGCAAGGTATGTTCCGGCTGTACCAAGCAATGAAATTCGTCTGATGATGCCTGCTGAACTCGCTTCCTCAGAAACCTTGTTGAATATCCAAATGTTGCAGCACGATGCTGAAGCCGCGAAATGGCGCTGGCGTACGGAGCGGTCGAAGTTGCTGCCCGACTTTTTCATCGGATACAACAATCAGAGTATCGCAGGTGACCAGGTCATCAACGGACAGGAAACCTATGTGCCAACCAGCAAACGGTTCAGCTACCTGAACGCCGGCATCGCTGTACCGCTATTTTTTGGTGCGCAGTCGGCAAGATCTGCAGCGGCAAAGATCGATTGGCAAATCGCGCAGCAGCAAAAGGACCTCGCATTGCAACAAACCAAAGCAGCACAGGAAGCAGCGCTTCTGGAAGTTAAAAACTATGCAAGCAGTCTGGACTACTACCAGCAAACAGGCCTGGAAAATGCCAAAGTTATCATCAATACTGCCGATAAACAGTTCGTCGGCGGGGAGATCAACTACCTGCAGTGGGTCATTCTGGTTGACCAGGCCATCGGCATCCGAAATGAATATCTCGACATGCTGAACAACTACAATCAATCCATCATTCAAGCGCAGAAAATCAACAACCTCTAGTATCCTTCACATGAAAAAATATCTGTTATACCTATATATTCCCCTTTTTTTGTCTGCCTGCGGCGACGCGAATAAAGCATCTAATGAAGAAACCGCCGAAGCAGCAGTTGCGGATACAACCCTTGTTGCCATAACCGCCCAGCAGATGAAAACTGCAGGTATCGAAGTAGGCAGCCCGGAAGAAAGCGCCATTAGTGGCAGTATCCGCCTGCAGGGCACTATAGATGTCCCGCCACAAAGCACCGTTAGCGTAAGCTTTCCATTAGGTGGCTATCTGAAATCTACGGATTTGCTACCAGGCATGCATGTGCGGAAAGGGCAGGTGCTTGGCGTATTGCAAGACATGCAGTTCATCCAGCTCCAGCAAGATTACCTGACCGCGAAGGAGCGGTTTAACCTCGCTACAAATGAATACAACCGCTATCAGGAGCTGAATGTAAACAAAGCAGCAAGTGATAAAGTGTTCCAGCAAAGCCGTGCGGAAATGGAAACCCAGCGCATCAATATGCAGGCTTTAGCCGAGAAGCTTCAGCTCATCGGCATAAATGCCCGCCGCCTAACAGCTTCAAACATCTCCAAAAGTGTCAATATTCTTTCCCCAATAGATGGCTTTGTCGCGAAAGTTGACGTAAATATCGGCAAGTACACCGCGCCTACAGACGTCCTGTTTGAACTGGTGAACCCCAAAGATATCCACCTTGCTTTAAACGTTTTTGAAAAGGATGTAAACAACCTTTCTATTGGGCAGCGTGTAATCGCCTACAAGAATGATGCACCAGATAAACGCTATGAAGCGGAGATTATTCTGATCAGTAAGAACCTGGACGCAGACCGTATGGCTACTGTGCATTGTCACTTTGAAAATCTTGAACCTTCCTTACTGCCGGGCATGTTTATGAATGCAGAAGTAGAAGTGAAAAACGGAAAAGCGCTGACCTTGAATGAAGATGCAATTGTGCGCTGGCAGAACAACCATTATGTTTTTGTGGATGCCGGTAACAACAGTTTCAAGATGACGAAAGTAGCGCTTGGCAACCAATCGCAGGGCAAACAGCAGATTGATGCGGCAGGGATTAACAATACAACAAAGCTGGTTACAAAAAACGCGTATACCTTGCTAATGAAACTTAAAAACAGCGGAGAGGAGGAGTAAAGCAGCAATCAGTCAAGATTGCTGCTTAGGAGTTGAGCGTATATATGTCTTGTGGAGTATCCTTCTAAGGATCAAATATATATAACTTTTCCCATCTGCGGGAAATTTTAAGAAAATAATTGCAAGGTATTGGTGTGCGACTTCAATCGCTGCTGTTGGGGTTTTTACCTATCTTAGGAATGTTAGGTAAACACACAATGAACAGAAAACCATATCAAGGTCCAGTGAATGATAAGGAGAAGTCGAAGCGCAGGTTAATTGAAGCTGTCGGTGCGGTCATCAGGGATAAAGGATATACCGGATTGACGGCGACCAACATTTCTAAGGCTGCAGGGCTAGACCGCCGACTGATTACGCTTTACTTCGGAACCATAGAAACCTTAATTGAAACGTACGTACGTGGAAATGATTTTTGGATCCAGGCCGCAGACAGTGCAGCACAGACGCTCAATGCAGAACCCAGGGAACCTATTCAGGACCTTATCAATTCAGTACTCCAGAACCAATTAGACTATTTCCTGCATGATGAAGAAATGCAGAAGATTGTGCTTTGGCAGATCAGTCAGTCGACGAAAATCATGTCGGAGGTCTGTGAAGCCCGGGAGCAGGTCGGTCATCCCTTTTTCGCACTTGCAGATCAGGAACTCAAAGGCCAGGATGTCGACCATCGTGCAGTCACAGCACTGCTCGTCGCCGGGATTTACCATCTTGTACTCTATTCCAAATCAACCGCTTGTACCATGTGCGAGATTGACCTGAATACCCCGGAGGGTATGGGGCGTATAAAAAAAGCGATCAGCGTAGTGTTAAACTGCGCTTTTACTTCTAAATAGATATGCTAAAACTGCTGCGTTGACATGATTAGCTCGTGTAAGCGCAGCAGTTTTATATTTTAAACTTGTACTATTCCACAACCAGAATAGCGGGTCCAAATTCTTCAAAGTGAATGGATTCTGCTTGTATGCCTTGAGCCCTGAGATAGTCGAAATGTTTCTTGATGAACACACCCGGGCCGCAGATGTAATATTCGGCGCCAGGGACAATCGCGTCCTTAACTTTCTCCAGGTCCACAAAACCTTCAAAGTAGTTTTCACCTGTTTGCGCATCCAGCTTATCATAGAAATTGTGAATGTTCATCGCACCATGCTGACTACCCAACTCAATCACCCGTTCTCTAAAAGCATGAACCTCGTACCCGCGACTGCCGTGAATCCAGGTAACTGGACGGTCCTTTCTCGACTGTGTCATATACTCTAGCATGCTCATAAAAGGCGTTAGACCCACACCACCACTAATGAAAACAGCAGGCGCATCCGAGTTTAGGTCCAGTGTAAAATCACCTGCCGGTGCTGCGACTTCCAGGACATCACCAACTTGGATCTGGTTGTGCAGCATATTACTGATGTACCCTGCAGGTCGTTCTTCAGTACCATGCTCCCGCTTTACAGATATGCGGTAATACTGGCCATTTGGTGCGCAGGAAATGCTGTACTGGCGTGGTTGAAGAACCTGAAGCTCCGGAACAAATAGCCTTACCGTAATGAATTGCCCAGGAAGGAAATCTGCCACCTTTCCGCCATCGGATGGATAGAGGTAGAATGAAGTGATTTCTGCCGATTCTTTAACTTTCTCTTTAACGATGAATGGCCTCCAACTGCTCCATCCACCTTCCTTGTTCGCTGATGCGCTATATAACTCCGCTTCAACACCAGTCATAATTGCTGCAAGCTGCCCGTAAGCCGCTGCCCAGGCATCAATCAGTTCCGGGCTTGCCGCCTCACCTAAAACTTCACTGATGGAGGCGAGCAGATGCTTGCCTACAATCGCATACTGTTCCGGACGAATGTCCAGACTCACATGCTTATGGCCAATTCTGTTCACAGCCTGCATGAGTACCTCCGGGTTGTCAATGTGCTCCGCGTAAGCTAAAACCGACATCGCCAAGGCTGTAGGTTGTGCGCCATTATGCTGGTTGGCACTGTTAAACACATGCTTTAACTCTGGGTTATGCGTTAGCATTCGATTATAAAAGTAAGTTGTCAATGCTACACCATGCGCTCTTAGAATGGGTACGGTGCCGCTTACTAATGCTTTTTGCTCGTTTGTCATAGGAAATAATATTAAAATACCTTTTTGTCCTTTATTATGCAAACATAAGCACTCTGAACAAAAGATAAAAATGTCTTTTAATAATTCTCTATCTTTACAACATAGAATTATGGCTATTTTTTCAAAAACTTGTGAGTATGCGATCCGTGCGGTACTCTACATTGCGCACAAATCGACGTTAGGAATTAAGGTTGGAATTAAGGATATCGCTGCAGGTATTGATTCTCCAGAACTATACCTAGCCAAAATTCTTCAGGATCTAAGTCGCAAAGGACTCATCAACTCCGTTAAAGGCCCAAATGGGGGCTTTTACATTAGCGATACTTCACTTGCACGGCCGCTAAGTGATATTGTAGAAGCGGTGGATGGAAACGCCTTATTTACCGGCTGTGCCCTGGGGCTCAAACAATGCTCTGCCGTTAATCCTTGTCCGCTTCATAATCAATTCAAAGCCATAAGAGATCAAATTTATCAGGTCTTAAACGTGAATACAATTGGAACATTCAATGAAGAGCTGGTAAATGGCATCCTTTCATTGAAAAAGTAGAAATAAGCAGAACAGTCACTAAAGGTCAAGAACATAATAGGCATTCTTGCGTTAATGTATAAAACGCCACAATAGGCATCCTCACCACTTGATGAACTCGGAGTATCGCCCTTGTACATGGGTTAAACTCGAGCACATGAAAGTTGCAACAAAATTCCCAGGCGCCAAGGGGCGAAACTTCTATGGAGAAGTAAAAAAACGCGTCCAGCAGGACTTTAAAGACCGGAACCTGGACATGAATGCCAATGGACTGATGTGGCTTAAAGCAGCGATATTCATGTCATTTTACATTGCCTTATACTTTACAATTTTACTTGCGAATCTAAGCGGACCAGTGCTTGCGCTACTAACCATCGTACTGGGTGTCGTGTGCGCCTTCATCGGATTTAACATTTGTCATGATGCCATACATGGTGCCTTTTCCGCAAATAAGAAGACGAATAAAGCATTAAGCTTAATCTTTCACCTGGTTGGTGCAAACCCCTACGTCTGGAACATCACCCATAATATTGTCCATCATACCTACACCAATATCCCCGGCCATGATGAAGACATCGAGATTGCACCCGGATTGATCCGCATTGCTGAAGACGAGGAACACCGGCCACATCAACGCTTCCAGCATTGGTATGCTTTCCCGCTGTATGGATTGGCGTCCTTGTCCTGGGTGTTGAAAAAGGATTACAAAAAGTTTTTCCAAAAGCGTGTTGGTGCACGAGAAAATGTGCACCCGGGCATAGAGTATTTCAATCTGTTTTTTTATAAAGCTTTATACTATACGCTCTTTATCGTACTGCCCTTAATCTTTATTCAATTGGCCTGGTGGCAAATTCTCCTGGGCTTTGTGTTGCTGCACCTGGCACAAGGCGTAACCATGGGACTGGTTTTTCAGCTTGCACACGTGGTTGAAGGTACCGCCTTTCCGGTGCCCAATGAAAATGGAAATATGGAAGAGGCCTGGGCAGAACACCAGATGCACACCACAGCAAACTTTGCTACGCATTCTCCTGCTGCAGCTTTCTTCCTTGGTGGCCTAAATCGACAGATTGAACACCACCTGTTCCCAAAGATCTGCCATGTTCACTATGGTAAAGTGTCAGTTATCGTAAAACAAACGGCACTGGAATTCGGCATTCCCTATCATGAAAACAGCACCTTCACTGCGGCACTGGGTTCACATTACCGCATGCTTAAAAAGATGGGTGGCGGCTAAAGCACCTTCTTCATCATAAGGTCGGTTTGTTCTTCATCGCCCAGCTTGAAAAAGTGTTTGTCAAACGCTACAAACCCGTTTTTGCTGTAGAACTGTATGGCTCTTAAATTGTTTTCCCATACGCCCAGCCACACATATTTCATGTTCATTTCACGCGCTACTGTTAGGGCTTTCTCGTAAAGTGCTTGTCCTACTTTCTTGCCCAGGAACGCCTGCAGTACATATATGCGCTCTATCTCAAGACCTTCCGCTTCCTTAAGCTCTGTTTGCGCCTGACCGGTATTCAACTTAAGGTAACCTAAGATGTTCCCATTTATTTTTGCGAAGTAAAACTGTGATTCCTTGTTGTTGAGTTCCGAGCTTAACTTTTCCCGCGAAAATCCTTCTTCAAGGTATTTAGCTAAGCTTTCTTCTGCATTTTCTGCCGAGAAAGCCTCTTTAAACGTTGTACGTCCAATCCCTTGCAAGTCTTCCAGGTGATCAATGCCAACAGGTACAATTTCCAGTGATTCCATTTAGTCTATATTAATCTTTAAGCATTATCCATTTTCACGAAGCACCTTCTCATATGCCTTCCGCGGACTACCTCTGAAATAGACTTCCCCGCAGTATGCGTAGCCGTTCTTCTCAAACAAAGCCAGCATTGCTGCATTGTCAAAGTTCGTATCTGCACGTATGCTGAAGACCTGATGCTCCATTGCAACCGCCTCAATAGACTTAAGTATATATTTGGTTAAGCCTTGCCCGAGATAATCTTGTGCGACTGCTACGCGGTGCAGCACCAGAAATTCACCCTCACTAAGCCAGGCGCCTTCAATATCTGCGTAGGCAGGCTCATTATTGAAGATCAAAGCACAGTAAGCCACAACACGTTCATCGGAAGTAACAACATAACCTAGACCATGTTCAATATCCGACTGCACCACATTTATGTTAGGATAACCATCCTGCCATTGGTTGCTTCCATCTGCTTTTCTCCGCAAAATCGCATCGCTGAGAATCTTCCAGATCTCATCAACCTGATCCATTGTTGCCTTTTCAAACTTGTATGTCATGAGTTAAACTTTATTGCTGGTATAACGTGCCTGGTGCAACAATGTTAGGCGTTTTTAGTTAAAACAGCTGCTCAGCAGACCCTATTTTTTCTGGACTGAATTTAACGTTTTATAAGGGTTTGATTTTCAGTATATTTAAACACACTGAGAAAAGATCGTAAGTAAATTAACATGAAAGCGCTTCAAACAAATTCAGAAAATAGAAGACGGCTACTGAGGCTGCTCACCCTTTATATGGCTGCGCCCATGTATCTTTCAGAAGCGCTATTCACATCAGAAGCCATTGCGCAACCCAATGTTTCGCAAACCGGCCGCGCAATTCATATACCTGCCAGCTAAGGCAAACACGGAAAGATTGGCGCGGGAAACATCGCTTTTAAGTTGAACAAACAGCAGACCGAGGGCCATGTGGGAATTACCGAATCTGAACTTCCTGTAGGTTTCCTTGGCGCACCACCGCATTACCATAAAACATTCGACGAGATCTGCCGGGTAACCCAAGGGGAATTGACGATTTTGGTGGGTAGAGAATTGTACCAGGTTCAGGCGGGCGACTGGCACTTACGTCCCCGGGGCATTGTGCATAGCTTTTGGAACACCGGAACAGAACCAGCAAAGTTCATTGAATTGTATGCCCCAGGTGGGCACGAAGCCTACATGAACGCGCTTGCCGATCTATTTAAAGATAATCAGCGGCCACAGGATGGTGCGCTGGATAAACTGGCGCAAGTCTATGATATCCATTTCGACTGGTCCAGACTGAAGGAGATCATGGATACACATAAGGTAAGGCTGTGACCGAATTCAACAGTTCCTGATCTAACCTGACTTAATTGAATGCTTGCCGGAAGGCGAGAGGAGACATATTGGTCTTTTTTCTAAATAACGTGCTAAAGGATTGTGGATGTTCAAAGCCAAGTGTATACGCAATCTCACTCACCGAAAGGTCGGTCGTTGACAACTTCTCCTTTGCTTTATCAATCAGCTTTTCGTGAATATGCTGCTGCGTATTCTGTCCCGTATGCACACGCAGCAAGTCGCTGAGGTAGTTCGGCGAAAGATTCATGTGTTCCGCAATATGTTGGACGGTCAGCAACCCGGATTTTGCGCTTTGGTTATCCTGATAGTATTGCTCCAGGAATAGCTCAAACTTCACCAGCAACTGGTGGTTGTTGTTTTTTCGGGTAATGAACTGCCGCTCATAAAAGCGGTTGGAATAGTTCAGTAGCAGATCAATCTGGGAAAGGATGATCTCCTGCGTATGGCGATCAATGTGCGCACATTCCTTATCAATCTTCTGCAGGATGCTGGTCAGATCTGCCTCCTCTTCAGCGGATAGGTGCAGGGCCTCATTCACCGAATACGAGAAAAACCCATACTTCTTAATTTCATTAGACAAGGGATGACCAAGCAGGAAATCCGCATGAAAAACAAGCAGGTATCCCGAATGATCTGCGGCACATCCCGTTTCTTCCAGATCGAGGTGGTGCACCTGATTTGGTGCGGTAAAGCTGAGCACACCTTTGTTGTAGTCATAATGCTGCTGGCCATACCTGACCTTGTGTGTAGCCTCTGGTTTCAAAGCAACACAATAGAACCGGTTTACAAAGCCTTTCCAGATGTCGTCTTCCACAAACATGGACTTGGAAAGGTCTATGACGCTGACCATGGGATGCCGCGGTTCCGGCAAGGACAACAAGCGGTGAAATTGTGAAACCGATGCTATAGTGTTCATAATTGCTAATTTAATGATTAATCCAGTTTGTTCATACTCATCTCATCATATGGATCTCCGGTATCCGTGCCGAGTGGAACAATGCCTTCCAGCCTGTTGAGGTCCGCGTCGCTAAGTTCAACATGCGCAGCAACGAGGTTGTGCTCCAGGTACTTACGACGCTTCGTTCCAGGGATGGGTACAAAGCCTTTGCCGATGATCCAGGCCAGGGCGAGCTGAATGATGCTGATGCCTTTATCTTTTGCCATTTCGGCGATGGCATCCACAAGTTCAATATTCTTATGAAAATACCCTTCCTGAAAGCGGGGGATCGAACGGCGGAAATCATCCTCAGGTAAGTCGGCCATGCTGCGGATTGCTCCGGAGAGGAAGCCCCGCCCAAGCGGTGAATAGGCGACGAAGCCAATCCCCAATTGTTCCATGGTTTGCAGGACACCTCGCTCTTCCACGGTTCTTTCAAACAGTGAATACTCGCTCTGCACAGCTGATATCGGATGTACGGCATGCGCGCGTTTAATGGTTTCAGAAGATACTTCAGACAATCCAATGTAGCTGACCTTGCCTTCCTTCACCAGCTCAGCCATAGCGCCAACCGTTTCTTCAATTGGCGTCTGCTTATCCAGGCGATGCATGTAGTATAAGTCAATATGATCCGTGCCCAGGTTTTTCAACGAGCGTTCAACGGCTTTCTTCACGTAGTCCTTTTTGCCATTGATGCCCCAGGTTACCTGATTGTTGTCGTCAATTTCCCATCCAAACTTTGTTGCGATAGTGTACTTGTCCCGATTCCCTTTCGTTGCTTTTGCAACCAGTTGTTCGTTGATAAATGGTCCGTATAAGTCTGCCGTATCCAGGAAATTGCCGCCAAGCTCAAGAGACCGGTGGATGGTTGCAATGGCTTCCTGTTCATCTGCGGGGCCGTAAATGTCGGCATTACCGAATGCGGTCATACCCATACAACCCAGTCCCAGTGCCGGGACCACTAAACCCTGACTTCCTAATTTGATTTTCTTTAATTCCATGACGTTGATTTTGTTCCTTCAAAGTTGGGGCAAATCGGTGTTTAGCATGTATGTAAAACCCTGAATGTTGTTTGCAAACAGCGGTTTGCTAAGGTCATATTGCTACCTCAGGTTATTAGTTAGATAAATCGTCGTTCTTGATGCTGCGTTTACTCTTTTTAATACCCTCTTTCAACCTCCCAAAACGGTAGTTTAGGCTCAAATTAAAATTCCTGAAATAATCTTGTGTAGATGCTGTTTGAAGGAAATTAGAACCAATGGTTTCCACAAAATTCGTTCTGTATTTGGTGAAGGCGTTATTTACGGTTGCTGAAAGGGATAATTTAGACTTCAGCATGTCTCTGCTCACTCCAAAGGACGAAGCTACATATCCGTTTGATGTGCCTTGCAGATTTACCATGTTGCGGCTCCTGACGTCCAGTCCCGCTGTAAGCCGCCAGCCCGCAACCAGGTTGTAACCTGTGCTCAAAGAAATGTTATAGAAAAACCAGTTGTTTTTTAAGGGAATCCCGTCATTCAAAGCTTCAAGTAACATATACGTACCGTGTAAGTTTACACTGGTATTCCATACTTTGCTTATTGCATATCGTAGATTTAGGTCGGCATCAACGGCCTGGGCCTTGCCGGTATTTTCGTACGTCGTTCGCGTAATCTGTGTTTCGGTGTTCAACGCACTCGCTTGTACGAAAAGGCTTTTCACCCAGGAATAGTTAAGACCCATATTTACCGATAGCCTGGAATTAATACCATACCCCACCATAATATTGTTAATCAAAGCAGGCTTTAAGTCCGGGTTGCCGGTTATCTCAAAAGCGGGATTAGAACGATCTACAAATGGATTTAACTTGTTGATCCCGGGCCGCTTTATTCTTTGCGCAACACCTATATTGACGTTGCCAGTTTTACCGATCTTCCGTCCGGCAGCAAGGTTAGGTATTAAATTCAGGTAACGTTGCCGAACCTGGTCAGTCTTAAAATTATAGCTTGCATCAACTGCTGTAGCTTCCAGCCGCATGCCCATTTTAAAGGCCCAGCCCATAAGTTTAAGCTGATAACTGTTGTACAGCGCCCAAACCTGCTGATTATTGAAATAATTGCTAAAATTATTGCTGACAGCCCCGTCGGATGCAAGTGAGCTGAAGTCGCTTTCATTGTTTCTGTTGATCCACTTAACTCCAGCTTCCATAGACACTCGCTTTAACTGCTGCACATAGTCGGCTTGTAGCGTGTGCTCATTCAGATAGCCATCATTTTCCTGTAAGTAGTCCGGCGTTTCAAACGCCAACCGTTCTGAGAACCGAACATTATTGTTTAGTTCGTTGCCGTATTTCAGATATCGGTAAGAGAAGGTGAGCAACCTGTCTTTGCTCCTGCGAAAACAAATCTGGTAATTCATGCTGGCATCCCATCCTTTGCTGATGGTCTTGTTTGTATTGGCGGTTCTGTAGCGTTGTGCTAAGGTGTTGTCCTCGACTAAGGTAGACAGCTGATGTCTGTATTCATTCGTATGACTTCCATTAACATTCAGCTGCGCGGATAGCAGATGAAGTGTGTCAATTTCAAAGCTGAGTTCTGCGCCCAGGTAGCCCCCTGGATTACGGGTCTCCAGGTTATTGTCTTGCATCAACGAGGTGCTGCCATTCAGGCCCGAGATCCTTTCCGTATGGCTATATGTAGTGGGGCGATTGAACTGACTTGCGCCGGCATACACAGAAAGTCCAATCCGGTCTTGCTTATAGTTGAAAGAAGAACCAAGGGTATGTCCTCCAACAGGCAATCGCTCACTTAAATTTACGTTTCCATTGTAGCCTTGGAAACCTGCTTTAACGGTTACGATATTGATGATGCCAGCCAGTCCCTCCGCATCATACTTGGATGAAGGGTTGGTAATCACTTCAATCTTTTGGATTGTTGAGGCCGGCATGCTACGCAGTATCTCCTTCAGATTTCTGTCCATCATACTGGATGGCTTTCCATTGATGAATACCCGGAAATCTGATTGTCCACGGAAGAGCAGATTTTCATTCACGTCTACTGATAAGAAAGGGATTTTGCGCATGATCTCAATGAGGTTGCTGCTTTTGTGATCAGGGTCGGCTTGAAGATCATAGACAATACGATCTGCCTCCTGCTTAATGACAGGCTTAGATCCAGTGATCACCACAGTTTTTAAGTCTTTCGGCTCCTGTGCATGAGCAGCCAAATGGGTCAGGTGTAAGACAAGTAACAGGTAAATTGGAAGGTATAGTACTTTCATATTTCTGAATTGATTTTCAGTAAAAGTGTGAGGAACCTGCATTGACCAGAAGAAAAACGGACGGACAGCACGAAATCAAGGACGAAAATGCGGCTGAAGGTTGCCGGCCTTTTGTCATGGCTGCACGTCAATTCATCATAACTTTGATTATGTTCGTCCACATCCCATGGAATTAACTGCGGACTTGCAGATATTGCAGCCAAATCTTAAGCATGGAATTTAGTCGAAAACAACACGTGGCCTTCTGTCTGCTCTCCGCATTTCCGGTTTTCTGGATGGCGTTGTCGTACATAGAAATGGTAACAACCGGAGGTACCGGAGAACTTGCCAGCATCTCCACCATTTGTTTCTTCTGTTGCCTTTACCTCGGCCGGTACATTGCGCAGGTGTGGAGTACGCGTGCAGGCCAAATCGACAATAGCAAATTGCTGGCATTAGGGGGGCTAATCTTATTCCTGCTGATCTGGATGTTTGTACATGCCGATTATCCTTTACTCTCCATGCCGGCCTTAAATCTGCTGTTATATTGGTTGCCTTTTGTTGTTATGGTGGTTGCATTAGGCACCTTCATCAAACTCATGCGCATCGGTCAGCAACAGTTAGGTCATGCTAAAGCGGATCAGGCACAAACCCAAAGCGAACTCCGGTTATTACAATCTCAACTGAGTCCGCATTTCCTATTCAACACACTGAATAACCTTTATGGGTTATCCATTACTAGACACCAGGAAATGCCCGGCTTGTTGTTGAAACTGTCCGAACTGCTACGGTATTCAGTTTATGAAGCTAAAGAGCAGTTTGTTCCTTTACAGGACGAGATCGCTTACCTAAATAACTATCTCACCTTTGAAAAGATCCGCATTGGGGAAAGACTTCATCTTACAGTGGACTTTCCGACAAGTGTAGAAAACATTCTTATCGCCCCAATGCTCTTGATTGTATTTGTTGAAAACGCATTTAAACATGCTAAAAACACAACAGACCATCGCATCTACATTGATATGCGACTGAAAGTATGGTCCAACTTCATCCAGTTTGAAATCAGAAATTCACACCAGATACAAGAGCAAGGCGCCTTTAATAAATTTAGCGGTGTCGGACTTGAGAATGTGAAGAAACGCCTGGATTTGCTTTACGGCAATCAATATGATTTTAGCATTAATGATAGTGCCGGGTTTTATACCGTAATGTTGCAACTGAATAAAAAAATAAAATGAATCAATGGAACTGCCTGATTGTGGATGATGAGCCGATAGCGTTAGAGATCGTAGAAAACTATTGTAAGCAACTATCAAACTTGAATGTCGTAGGGCTCTGTAAAAATGCTTTGGAGGCGAGGGAGGCTTTGCAACTTCACCATGTGGATATACTGTTTATAGACATCAACATGCCGGTATTAAGTGGCCTGGCTTTCATTAAAACGCTGAAGAAAATGCCTCAGGTAATTTTCACAACGGCTTATAAGGAATATGCTGTTGATGCCTTTGATTTGGCTGCTTGTGACTACCTCCTGAAACCATTTTCATTGGAAAGGTTCATAGTTGCAGTAGATAAAGCTGTTGAAAAGCTTCTGCCCACTCAGGCTTTAGCGTCCACGACCAGGGAAGATAAAAATGAAGATTTTACTTTTTTGAAGGCTGAAGGCAAACTTTACAAAGTCTTTTTCAATGAGGTTCTATATGTCGAGGCGAGTGGTAACTACACCAGGATCGTTACTGCGCAACAAACCTTTTTACCGGCAATTACGCTCTCCGCAACCGCAGAGATGCTGCCCAATCACCTTTTCTTACAGGCGCATCGATCTTTCCTGATTAACAAATCCAAGATTACGCACCTGGAAGGCAATCGTGTTTTTATTGGCGCTATTGAACTTCCAATCGGAAGCAACTACAAGGAACGGTTTCTAGAAGATCTCGGCTTGTAGCGAATGTTGCGCTCCGGTAACCAGAGCTATCCGTAACAACATTGTTTCTGCGAAATTGAAATTATTTCTCCTCCGAATCGATTAGAAACTTACTTTAGATTATATTAGGTTAAACGTTTTACCAATGCGTTTAAACAACCAAATATATCCTACATTAAAAACAATCTGAATGAAAAGAGGAATCTCACTTCTACTGCTGGTTTTAGGGCAATTTGCAGTACAGGCTCAGGAAAAACCCTGGAGCCTTGTCCGGGAAAGAATCGTAACACCGTGGGCAGAACAGGTAGATGTAAACGCACCCTTGCCGGAGTATCCGCGACCACAGTTGGTTCGAAACAACAACTGGAAAAATCTAAATGGCTTATGGAACTATGCCATCGTCCCGAAGGGACAGAAAGCTGCCCCAAAATACGAAGGCAAAATCCTGGTGCCTTTCGCTGTCGAGTCTGCATTGTCGGGCGTCGGCCGAAGGGTAGGTAAGGACAGCGTCCTGCTGTACCAGCATAACATCTCCGTGCCTTCGAGTATGCGCGGGAAAAAGGTGTTGCTGCACTTTGGTGCGGTGGACTGGCAAACGGAAGTTTTCGTAAACGGTAAAAACGCCGGAAAACATGAAGGTGGATTTGATCCATTCAGCTTTGACATCACCAAACTACTTAGCAAAAGTGCCAACCAGGAGATTAGAGTGCGTGTCTGGGATCCAACAGATGACGGCCCTCAGCCAAGAGGTAAACAGATCAATAAGCCCGACGGCATCTGGTACACCCCGGTAACCGGTATCTGGCAAACCGTATGGCTGGAAGCCGTACCGGAAACTTATATCGAAAGCACCAAACATACTCCAGACATTGATGCCAAAACCATCACCGTAAGTGCCACCGTCGCCGCTGCAAAAGCCGGCGATCAAATCCGAGTACAAGCGCTGTCGAAAGGAAAGGTCGTTGCCGAAAAGGTCGTGGATGCAAATGCAGCTGCCGTGCTGAATATTGCGGATCAACGACTTTGGTCGCCTTCCGATCCATTCCTGTACGACCTAAAGGTTTCACTGGTTCGTGGTTCAAAGCCGATGGATCAGGTGGATAGCTATTTCGCCATGCGTAAAATATCCATGGCTCCCGACGCAAATGGTATCCAACGGATGTTGCTGAACAACAAGTTCGTATTTCAGTATGGCCCATTGGATCAGGGCTGGTGGCCGGATGGTTTGTACACCCCACCAACAGAAGCCGCAATGGTGTTTGATGTGGATCGCCTGAAAGACATGGGTTTTAACATGATCCGCAAACACATCAAGGTAGAACCTGCACGTTATTACTACTACTGCGATAAAAACGGGATGCTGCTATGGCAGGATATGCCAAGCGGAGATCTTGGAAACGGCTGGGAAAACCACCCTGGGGTGATTGACCGCGCGACCGACCAGAAGCGGACGCCTGAATCGGAAGGTTATTACCGCAAGGAGTGGGATAAGATCATGACGAGCCTGTACAACTTTCCATCCATCGTGGTGTGGGTGCCTTTCAACGAAGCATGGGGCCAGTTCAAAACCAAAGAGATCACGGACTGGACAATACAGAAGGATCCGACACGCTTGGTAAACAGCGCCAGCGGCGGTAACTTCACGCAGGACGGACATATGGTGGATCTGCATAACTATCCAAGACCTGCAATGCCAGATCCGGAATTGTTCGGTGCAAAGCGTGCGCTTGTTTTGGGTGAGTTTGGTGGATTAGGCCTGCCGCTTACTGGCCACCTGTGGCAGGAACGTGACAACTGGGGATACCAGAACTTCAAATCTGCAGACAGCTTGTTCACCCGCTACGCAACCTTCATGGACCGTATGGCGGAGCTCATCCCAATGGGACTTTCTGCCGCTGTGTACACCCAAACTACAGATGTGGAAGGGGAAGTGAATGGCTTTATCACCTACGACAGAAAAGTGATCAAAGTGGAGCCTAAGAAGTTGAAAAAAGAGACCGAAAAGCTTTACAATGTGAAGGTTGAACTAAAATAATGCTATAAAATCCAGAGAAAAATCAATTTTTTTTCTTTTAAATCACTGCTGAATTAAAAGTTTGCGCAATCCTGCAAACTTCCCAGCGTTTCAGCGATTTAAGTTTAATAAGTCTTCTGGTTTGTCCGTCCAACACTCTTGTTGACCAGGTAACCAGAAGGCTTAAATTTTTATAAACGCTTCGTTTTCTTATATTTGGCGGTTCACCAAAGAAAGAAATATGAGATATTGTTTGCTTTTACTGTGTATGATCTTCTTTCTCCAGGCCGGTGCAAGTAGTCCGCTGGAAGACAAAAATCCCAATATTAAAACCAAAACAGGACTCGCTACTTACTACGCTTCGAAGTTTGAAGGCCGTAGAACCTACAGTGGAAAGAAATACCGAGCACATAAGCTTACAGCTGCACATCGCAGCCTTCCAATGGGTACAATCGTTACCGTCACCAACCTTAAAAACGGCAAATCTGTAGACGTTGAAGTAAACGACAGAGGGCCATTCACCAAGCGCTACATCATCGATGTTTCTGCGCAAGCCGCCAAAGAACTCGGTATCTATAGAAAAGGCGACGCAAAAGTCGAAATTACCTACGTAAAGAAGTAGTACCTGCCGGGTACCAGACAGGTACCAGCTTCGGTATTGATACGGCCTCTATCCGGCTTCGATCCGGGGTCTATACGGGGTCCACCCGGCTACAGCCGTAGTAACGGCTTAATGACACCCTATTTACGGCGCTTCATCTGGCCAGTAATCTCCGTAAAGCTGTGCGGCTGTGATTGAATCTTTCCTCAGCATATCGGGATCGAAATTAACAAATAAATACCCGTAATAAATGTGTCACGTTTGAGGGACACTGTGGATAACAATTGCACAGTTGTTAACAACTAAAAGAATTTACAGGAGCGAAGCTTGAGCGTGGCTGTTTATCTTTGTTATCAGCGATAACAAAATTGGAGCTGATCGAGTTCTTAAAGCAAACATCTGAGTGCGAGTTATTTATGTTTGGCCGGTAAAAATGTGCCCGGCACTGGTGTGCCTCAGGGCCCAAATTCAACCGCGGCGCATGAGCAGTTAAAAACGAACTATTATTTCACATAAAATATTTGAACATATGCAGCAAGAAGAAGTATTACTGAAGGAAAATAAAGACCGCTTTGTTCTATTGCCAATTAAGTATCCAGAAATCTGGGAGATGTACAAAAAGACGGAAGCAAGCTTCTGGACGGCCGAAGAAATTGACCTTTCTGATGATCAAAAACATTGGGACGGCCTTAATGATGGCGAAAGACATTTTATCTCTCACGTTTTGGCTTTCTTCGCAGCGAGTGACGGTATTGTTAACGAAAACCTTGCAGTAAATTTCATGCGTGAGGTGCAGCTGCCTGAGGCACGTTGCTTCTACGGTTTCCAGATCATGATGGAAAATATCCATTCTGAAACGTATGCTTTGTTAATTGATACTTACATCAAGGATCCGGTTGAAAAAGACCGTTTGTTTAACGCCATTGAAACTGTCCCTTGTGTGAAGCGCAAGGCAGAATGGGCTTTACGCTGGATTGATGGTGGTAATTTCGCGGAACGCCTGGTAGCATTTGCCGCTGTGGAAGGTATCTTCTTCAGCGGAAGTTTCTGCTCCATTTTCTGGTTGAAAAAACGTGGTTTGATGCCAGGTTTAACCTTCAGCAATGAGCTGATTTCCAGAGATGAGGGTATGCACTGTGAATTTGCCTGCTTGTTATACCGCATGCTGGAGAACAAACTTAGCGAAGAAGCGGTACAAGGCATTATCCGCGATGCAGTTGAGATCGAGAAAGAGTTTGTTACCGATGCCTTACCGGTTGCTTTGATCGGCATGAATGCCAAATTGATGTCGCAATACATCGAGTTTGTGGCCGACAGGTGGTTGGTGGAACTTGGTTACTCCAAAATATACAACACAACCAATCCGTTCGATTTCATGGAGATGATCTCGCTTCAAGGTAAGACCAACTTCTTCGAGAAACGTGTGGGTGATTACCAGAAGAGTGGTGTGTTGACTTCTACAGAAGATAAAGCTTCAGCGTTTTCACTTGATGACGATTTTTAAATCAGCATCGCTTAAAAAATTTTTATAATATGTTTGTACAAAAAAGAGACGGCCGCAAGGAAGTGGTGAAATTTGATAAAATCACTGCCAGAATTGAAAAGCTATGTTATGGCTTCAACCCGGAACTGGTTGATCCAATTGACGTTGCGAAGAAAGTTATTGAAGGCCTTTATGATGGCGTAACTACTTCAGAGCTGGATAACCTGGCTGCAGAAACTGCTGCATCGTTAACCACCAAACATCCGGATTATGCTTTGTTGGCATCCCGCATCGCGGTTTCCAACCTGCATAAAAACACCACAAAGTCTTTCTCTAAAACCATGGAGATGCTTTACAACTATGTGGATCCGAAAAATGGTAAAGCTGCTTCCCTTATCGCGGAAGATGTATGGCAGGTGATTCAGGAAAATGCAGATATCCTGGATAGCACCATCATTTATGACCGTGATTTTGGTTTCGACTACTTCGGTTTCAAAACGCTGGAGAAATCTTACTTGCTAAAAGTAGACGGTCAGATCGTTGAACGTCCACAGCACTTGTTTATGCGTGTTTCTGTAGGTATCCACAAGTCGGACATCGATAGCGCAATCAAAACATACAACCTGATGAGTGAGCGCTGGTTTACGCATGCAACACCAACGCTATTCAATGCAGGTACCCCGAAACCACAAATGTCTTCTTGTTTCTTGCTAACCATGCAGGATGACAGTATTGAAGGCATCTATGATACTTTAAAACAAACCGCTAAGATTTCACAAAGTGCAGGTGGTATTGGATTGAGCATCCACAACATCCGCGCAACCGGATCATATATTGGTGGTACAAACGGCACCAGCAATGGTATCGTGCCAATGCTTAAGGTGTTTAACGACACCGCACGTTATGTAGATCAGGGTGGCGGTAAGCGTAAGGGCGCATTTGCCATTTACCTGGAGCCTTGGCATGCAGACATTTTCTCTTTCCTGGATCTTCGTAAGAACCACGGTAAAGAAGAACTGCGTGCACGTGATTTATTCTATGCCCTTTGGATCAGCGACTTGTTCATGAAACGTGTGGAAGAAGATGGCCAATGGAGCTTGTTCTGTCCGCATGAAGCACCAGGACTGGCAGACTGCTTTGGCGCTGAATTCGAAGCGTTATATACAAAATATGAGCAGGAAGGTCGCGCAAGAAAAACCATCAAAGCGCAAGAGCTTTGGTTTGCTATTCTGGATGCGCAAATCGAAACCGGTAACCCATTCCTGTTGTACAAAGACGCAGCGAACAGCAAGTCTAACCAGCAGAACCTTGGAACCATCAAAAGTTCCAACCTATGTACCGAGATCATCGAGTACACTTCTAAAGATGAAGTTGCGGTTTGTAATCTTGCTTCTTTAGCTTTACCTAGATACGTGATCAATGGTGAATTCGATCATCAGAAATTATACGATGTGACTTACCAGGCGACTTTAAACCTGAACAAGATCATCGATCATAACTACTACCCTGTAGATGAAGCGAGAAACTCTAACCTTCGTCACCGTCCAATTGGATTGGGTGTGCAGGGCTTGGCAGATGCGTTCATCCTGATGCGTTATCCTTTTGAAAGTGAAGAGGCGAAAATCCTGAACAAGGAGATCTTTGAAACGATTTACTTCGCTGCAATGACGGCATCAAACGACCTGGCTACTAAAGACGGTGCATATGAAACTTTTGAAGGTTCTCCATTGTCACAAGGCAAGTTCCAGTTTGATCTATGGAATGTTTCTCCAGAAAGCGGTCGCTGGGATTGGGAAACTTTACGTGAGAAAGTAATTAAACATGGCGCACGCAACAGTTTATTGGTTGCGCCAATGCCAACAGCATCTACTTCACAGATCCTTGGTAACAACGAGTGTTTCGAGCCTTATACTTCGAACATCTACACCAGAAGGGTATTAAGTGGCGAGTTCATCGTGGTGAACAAACACTTACTTAAAGATCTGGTGTCTTTAGGCCTTTGGAATACCGCCATGAAGGACAGGATTATTCTGGCAAACGGTTCTATTCAGGACATTGCTGAAATTCCGCAGTACATTAAAGACCTTTACAAAACGGTGTGGGAGATTAAGATGCGTAGCATTATCGATATGGCTGCTGACCGTGGCGCTTACATCTGCCAGTCGCAATCCCTAAACTTGTTCATCAATGCACCGAACACTTCAAAACTGACTTCAATGCACTTCTATGCCTGGAAGAAAGGACTGAAAACAGGTATGTATTACCTGCGTACGCAGGCAGCATCGCAAGCGGTGAAATTTACTGTGGAGAACCAATCGGGTAAAAACCTGGAGCCGGTGATTCCAGCGGTAATTGAGCAAAGTGCAGAGGAGATTATTGAAGGACCAGTTTGTACAATGGAAGAGGGCTGCATCAGCTGCTCTGGTTAAGATAAAATAATGGTTAATTCACCTGGGAGTAGATTTTCATCTGCTCCCTTTTTTTTGTAATAACATTACCTGCTAGGTGAGGGCATGAGTTGGAATTGAGCTCTATTAAATTAATGAACGTTATTAAATGTCTAAACACGAGATAATTCCTTGCGAGCGCTGTAGCGCCAGAATTGAATGTAAGGCAAACGCATACACCAAGTGCCAGTGTTCGGGTATACAGCTCACGCTAAACGAAGTACAATATATAGCTGAACTTTATGATGGCTGCTTGTGTATTGAATGTCTTCATGAGTTGCAAAAAGAATACCGGCTAAGTATGTGTAATCATTCAGTATAATTACAACAGGGAATTAACTATAAGGCAGTCCCAAAAATATTTTCTATAACTTTGCATTTCAAAAATTTATTGAATGGCTAAAGTACAAGTTGGATTGGTGCAGATGAGCTGTACCAGTAATAAACAGGAAAATTTAGATAAAGCGATCGTAAAGATCCGCGAAGTTGCTGCGCAAGGTGCCCAGGTGGTATGTTTGCAGGAGTTATTTACCTCGCTGTATTTTTGTGATGAGGAAAATTACGACAATTTTCAATTGGCAGAGGCCATTCCAGGTCCTTCTACCGATGCTTTATCTGTTATTGCCGCAGAATTGAATGTGGTAATTGTAGCTTCTTTATTTGAGAAAAGAGCCGAAGGGCTTTACCATAATACCACCGCAGTGCTTGATGCTGATGGTGCTTACCTGGGAAAATATCGTAAGATGCACATCCCTGATGATCCAGGTTTTTATGAGAAATTCTATTTCACGCCAGGTGATTTGGGCTATAAAGTGTTTAAAACGAAGTATGCTAAAATTGGCGTGCTGATTTGCTGGGATCAATGGTATCCGGAAGCTGCACGTTTGACGGCATTGATGGGGGCCGACTTCCTGTTTTATCCAACGGCTATTGGCTGGGCGGCGACACAGGACGAGGGTACCAACACAGAGCAGTACAATGCATGGCAGACCATTCAGCGTTCGCATGCGATTGCAAACGGTGTTCCCGTTGTGAGCGTAAACCGCGTGGGTGAAGAAGCTGGCGTGAAGTTCTGGGGCGGATCTTTTGTGTCCAATCCTTTTGGAACCCTATTATACAAAGCTTCGCATGATGTTGAAGAGCTGAAAGTTGTTGAACTTGATCTATCCAGATCGGATAGCTACAGAACACACTGGCCTTTCCTTCGCGATCGCAGAATTGACAGTTATTCACAAATTACAAAAAGGTACATAGATGACGAGTCTATTTAAGGATACACCGAAGCAGGTTGGCTACAAATTCCCAGCAGAATGGGAACTGCATGAAGCAACATGGTTAAGCTGGCCACATAAGGAAGCATCCTGGCCAGGTAAGATTGAGACCATTTATGGTCCATACTGTGAATTTATTAAGGTGGTTGCCGAAGGCGAAAAAGTGCGGATCAACATCAATGATGAGGATACCAAAGCTTTCGCAATTGCGGAACTGGAGAAGGTTGGTGCAGACTTGAATAACATTGAGTTTTTCATGCATCCGACCAACGACGCCTGGTGCCGGGATCATGGTCCAGCATTCCTGCTGAATGAAGATCGTACTAAAAAAGCAGTGATCGATTGGGGCTACAATGCCTGGGGTGGGAAATATCCGCCATTTGATTTGGATGATGTGATTCCAACAACCATTGCACAGCACTACAAGTTGCCATTATATACCCCGGACATCGTGATGGAAGGGGGCTCTGTGGAGTTTAATGGTGCAGGTACATTATTGACTACAACGGCTTGTTTGTTAAATGAAAACCGCAATCCGCACCTGAACAAATTCCAGATTGAGCAATACCTGATGGAATATTACGGCGCAGAGCAGATCCTATGGTTAGGCGATGGCATTGTTGGTGATGATACAGACGGGCACATTGATGATATTACCCGCTTTGTGAATGAAGATACCGTGTTGACGGTAATTGAGGAGAACGAGGCAGACGAAAACCATCACCTGCTACAGGAAAATCTGGAGGCTTTAAAGCAGATGAAGCTTCTTAGCGGCAAGCCGCTGAAAGTGGTTACTTTGCCGATGCCTTCACCGGTGATCCATGAAGATACCCGTTTGCCAGCTTCTTACGCGAACTTCTACATTGCGAACAAAGCAGTAGTGGTACCAACCTTTAGAGATGCGAACGATCAACGCGCGTTGGATATCATCCAAAGTGTATTCCCGGACCGTAAGGTTGTGGGTATTGATTCTACGGACATCATCTGGGGCCTCGGTAGTTTCCACTGCCTGAGTCAGCAGGAGCCTGCGCTATTCACGCAAACACCAGCAATTTAATTTGATATACTATTAACCAAGCATAAATGAAATTATTAGAAGGAAAAACCGCACTGATTACTGGTGCTTCTAAAGGGATCGGACGTAAAATCGCAGAGAAATTTGCAGAACAAGGTGCAAAAGTTGCTTTCACTTATTTATCATCTGTAGAAAAAGGTGAAGCATTGGAGCAGGAACTGCAAAGCTTTGGTACCCAGGTTAAGGGTTACCGTTCTGACGCATCAAAGTTTGATGAAGCAGAGAAACTGATCAGCGACGTTGTCGCTGATTTCGGCGCATTAGATATCGTGGTAAACAATGCAGGTATCACCAAAGATGGTTTGTTGATGCGTATGAGTGAAGAGAACTTTGATGATGTGATCAACGTGAACCTGAAATCGGTTTTTAACATTACCAAGGCGGCTTCTAAGATTATGATGAAAGCACGTAAAGGTGTGTTCATCAACATGAGCTCAGTTGTTGGTGTGCAGGGTAATGCCGGTCAGGCGAACTATGCGGCCTCTAAAGCGGGTATCATTGGCTTCTCGAAATCTGTAGCGAAAGAGCTTGGCTCGAGGAATATTCGCAGCAACGTGGTTGCACCAGGTTTTATTCGTACGGAGATGACCGACGTGTTGGATCCTAAGGTGGTAAAAGGCTGGGAAGAGGGTATTCCTTTGAAGCGTGCGGGTGAAGTGGAAGATGTGGCAAACGTATGTGTTTTCCTTGCATCAGACATGAGCGCGTATGTAACCGGACAGGTTATTGCTGTAGACGGCGGTATGTTGTAATTCGAAATACTTGTTGCAGGCTGCGTCTGGTAGCTTTGTTAAAAATACCTGAACCCCGCAAATGCTGCGGGGTTCTTTTTTTACCAGAAAATTCTGGATATATTGTTGCACAAACCAATCCTGTTCAATGACCATAACCACGGCCGTAGCCATAGAGATCCTGGGTACCATTGCCTTTGCCATATCTGGTTCTTTTGCAGCCATGCAGAAGCGGCTGGATCCTTTCGGTGTGCTGATCATTGCGTTTGTGACCTCTATTGGTGGTGGTACGGTGCGTGACCTGTTGCTGGGGGATACCCCTGTCGCCTGGATGCGGGATGTAAATTACTGCCTGCTGATCCTGGTGACATCCCTGCTGACGATTCTTTTCAAGAAGAACATTAAACGTTTTAAGGTGACGCTGTTCATCTTTGACTCGCTAGGTTTGGGCTTGTTCACCATGCTGGGCCTGCAGAAAGGCATCAATTTCGGACTTGATCCGGGGATGTGTGTGGCGCTGGGCACCATCACTGGCTGCTTTGGTGGTATCATCAGAGATACGCTCTTAAATGCGATCCCTTTGATCTTTAGACAGGAGATTTACGCCACAGCATGTATTCTGGGCGGCGTGTTGTACTTTGGATTGCTGGAAATGAACATGAAGCCCGACTTTGCAAAGGTTTCGGTGATTGGCTTTATCTTCCTGCTGCGGATTGTGGTGGTGCGCTATAAGCTCGCGCTGCCGAAGTTTGGCTATTAGTCTTTAGGGGTTTCTTCAACAATAACAAAAACATCTTCATTGTCTTTCTTCATGAAGTATTTCTCGCGCGCAAATTTCTCTGCCATTTTTAGGTTGGAGGTCAGTTCTTTCAAGTCCTTTTTTACCTGATTGGTTTCCTGCTCGTAAAAGGCTTTTTCATCTTTAAGCTTGGAAACTTCTGAGCTGTACTCATATTGAGATAGCATATCGTTTCTGTCGAAAAACAGCATCCATACCACAAACGCAAAGGCGCAGAGGAAGTACTTGTTACGGAAGAGTTCGATTAACCTTTTCATTGATACAAATATAAAAGAAAAGCAAGGCGAAGGGGATTTATTTTGAAACGGTTATCAGTGTTCTGGGATGGGCATAAAAAAACGGTCGCTACATTGCTGTAACGACCGTTTTAAGTATTTGTCCTAGCTCAGAGAATAACCTGATTAGGGCACTTAAGCATTGCGGCAATAGATGTTACTGCCGCAGGTGCTTGTCTTATTTTTTAAGGAATTTGAAGTCTTTTCCTAAGAAACGTGCTGCAGAACCAAGTTCTTCTTCAATACGAAGCAATTGGTTGTATTTAGCGATCCTGTCAGAACGTGATGCTGAACCTGTTTTGATCTGTCCACAGTTTAAAGCTACTGCTAAGTCAGCAATGGTTACATCTTCAGTTTCACCACTTCTATGGCTCATTACGGAGGTATAACCGCTGTTTTGTGCAAGGCTTACCGCATTGATGGTTTCTGTTAATGAACCAATCTGGTTTACTTTTACAAGGATTGAGTTTGCAATGTTCTTCTCAATACCTTGTTGAAGGCGCTTAACGTTGGTTACGAATAAATCGTCACCTACAAGCTGTACTTTATCGCCGATTGCGCGGGTTAAAGCTTCCCAAGCTGCCCAGTCATCCTCATCAAGACCATCTTCGATAGAGATGATTGGATATTTGCTAGCCCAGTCTACCCAGTAGTTAACCATCTCGTCTGAAGTTAACTTCTCGCCAGATGATTTATGGAAATTGTAAGTTTTAGAGCTTGCATCGTACATTTCGGAAGCCGCAGCATCCATAGCGATCCAGATGTCTTTACCTGGTGTGTAACCAGAAGCTTCAATAGCGGTTAATACCGTTTCGATTGCTTCAACGTTTGAACCGATGTTTGGGGCAAAACCACCTTCATCACCAACGTTGGTAGAATAGCCTTTTTTCTTAAGTACGGTTTTAAGGTTGTGGAACACCTGGGTACCCATTTGCAATGCTTCAGAGAAGCTGCTTGCACCTAAAGGCATGATCATGAACTCCTGGAAGTCGATCTTATTATCCGCGTGCGCACCGCCGTTAAGGATGTTCATCATTGGAACAGGCAGGGTGTTTGCATTTACACCACCGATGTAGCGGTATAAAGGTTGTCTGCTTTCTTGTGCTGCAGCTTTTGCAACTGCCAGAGAAACACCAAGGATTGCATTTGCACCTAAATTGCCTTTGTTCTCAGAACCATCAAGGTCGATCATCGCTTTGTCGATCATGTTTTGTTCAAACACATCAACACCGCGAAGGGCCTCAGCAATTTTAGTATTTACATTTTCAACGGCTTTTAATACACCTTTGCCCATGTAGGCATTGTTGTCACCATCCCTTAGTTCAACAGCCTCATGTTTACCTGTACTTGCGCCAGATGGCACAGCAGCGCGGCCCATGTTGCCATTCTCTGTAATTACTTCAACTTCTACTGTAGGATTTCCCCTTGAGTCAAGGATCTGCCTTGCATGAACATCGATTATTAAACTCATTTTTATATTGTTTTATGTTTTGATTTCGCTTAGTGTAAAGTTTACAATTACCAAGCAGTATTCAAAGTTAAACAAATAATAAAATAATAGGTTTTGATGCGGGTTTTTTATTCCCACTTAAAGACTTTAACCGCAACGGCGTAGATCAGAATTCCCCAGATCAGGAGGATCATCATTTCGAATTTCACCTCCCAGAGGTTATAACCTTCAAAGGCGACCTTACGCATGGCATCGTTGAGGTAGGTGAGGGGCAGTGCACGACTGATGGGTTGCAGCCATTCCGGAAAGTTGTCGATCGGGAAAAAGGTACCGGAGAGCAGGAACTGCGGTAAGGTGACGATGTTGGATATCGGCGGGATGGTGCTTTCGCTTTTGGCAATGCCGGACACGACGAACCCGAAGCCCATGAACACCACGAGACCGAGCACGGCGAGTATCAGCATGTTCAGCACCGTAACGACCCCGTTGATGAGCGTGAAATGGAAGAAGAAGTGACCAACCAGAATGATGAATACCGCGCCTAAAAGGGCAAATCCGATTCTGGCCAGACCTTCACCAAACACGATACTGGAGCGTCTGACCGGCGTGGCGAAAAAGCGTTTGATCACCAGGGTTTGTCTTAAGCTGAAGAACACGAAGGCGGTGCCGAAAACCCCTGTGCTCAGCAGCGAGAAGCCCAGCTGGCCTGGTAGGATAAAATCAATAACCCGGTAGGTTCTGCCATGCACCGTACTTTCTTTGAGCACTGCAACACTGGGTTTCAGGTTCTTGGTGTTCAGTTCGTAAAGTGCATTGGTTAGTAAGGATTTAAGGATGCTGCCTTTGTCTCTGGAAGCGGAAGTGTATTGTATATTCGCCGTATAGGCCGGGGTGTCTGCAGGGTTTTTCTGCACATTGATGACGCCGTCGATGTTGCCTTTTTCCAGGCTTGTTGCAAGCTCCTGCGCGTTTTTGTCACGCACCAGCTTTACGACCTGGATTTGCTCCAGCGCAGCCATCACCGGGTTCTGAAGGTCGGAGCCGGGCGCAACGCCAAGACTTACCTTCGGGGTGCTGCCGCTTAAAAAGCCAAAGATCAGGATGAAGATCAGGGGGAAGGCGAGCGTAAATACGACTGCCGAAGGACTGCGCGTAATGGAGCGGAAACTGGCTTTCGCCAGGGCCAGCGTTGCCTTGGTATGGTTATATGATTTTTGCATTATTATCCTTCGCGCCATGCTTTTCCGGTAAGCGTGATGAACACATCTTCCAGATTCGCTTTTTTAACTTCTTTTTTACGTTCGAAACCACTGTTCACCAGGTTGTCGATCAGCTGATCGGGGGTGTCCAGGGCAATGATCTCTCCGCGTTCCACAAAGGCCACGCGGTCGCAGAGTTGCTCTGCTTCGTCCATGTAGTGGGTAGTAAGCACCACGGTAGTGCCTTGATTTCTGATGTCGATGATTAAGTCCCATAGATTACGACGGGCCTGGGGGTCCAGTCCTGTGGTAGGTTCATCGAGGAAGACGATCTTCGGAGCATTGATCAGCGTTGTCGCAATGGAGAAGCGCTGTTTTTGTCCGCCGGAAAGTTCCTTGTATTTAGCCCTGGCTTTGTCCTGCAGGTTTACCTTGGCGAGCATGTCCATAGGTTTGGTATCTACGCCGTATAATCCGGCAAAGAGCTCGATAAGTTCTACAAGATTGAGGTTGGGGTAGTAACCGGCAGCCTGCAGCTGCACACCGATGATCTGTTTGATTGCACCGGCATTTTTTTCTACATCATGGCCATTCACCAGCACTTCACCGGAGGTCTTGTTGCGCAGGGTTTCAATGATCTCCAGGGTAGTGGTTTTCCCGGCCCCATTGGGGCCGAGTAAGCCAAATATCTCGTTTTCTAAAACGTCAAATGTAATGCCCTTCAGGGCAGTGAAATCGCCGTACTTCTTAACCAGGTTTTTAACGCTGATTATCGCCTTAGCGCCGTCCATGATTACCAGCTAACCTCGCCAGTAATTAATCCTACGAAATCGTCAAACAGGTAACGTGAGTCGTGTGGACCTGGAGAAGATTCCGGGTGGTACTGTACGGAGAAAGCTTTCTTGCCTTTCACGCGAATACCTTCGATGGATTGGTCGTTCAGGTTAATGTGGGTAATTTCTACTTTATCAGAGCTCCTTACGTCCTCAGGTACAACTCCAAAGCCGTGGTTCTGTGAAGTGATCTCACATCTTTCGGTGATGATGTTTTTAACGGGGTGGTTCAATCCACGGTGTCCGGTGAACATCTTCATGGTATTGATACCGTTGGCCTGTGCCAGTAACTGGTGACCTAAGCAGATCCCGAATAAAGGTTTGTCAGCAGCAAGAATATCTTTCACCATTTCAATGGCGTAAGGCATTGCCGATGGATCGCCAGGGCCGTTAGAGATGAAATAAGCATCAGCACCCCATGCTTCCATTTCTGCGAAAGATGTTTTAGCAGGATAAACCTGAACATAAAGATCTCTGTCGTCAAAATTGCGAAGGGTGTTTTTCTTAATACCAAAATCTACCGCAGCAACTTTATATTTTGCATCCGGCGAACCGTAGAAGTAAGGTTTCTCTGTAGATACCTGTGAAGAAAGTTCCAGGCCGTCCATTGCTGGTACTGCGTTTAATCTTTCTTTCAGTTGTTCAACATCAAGGATCTCTGAGGAGATGATTGCATTCATTACACCTCTGTCTCTGATGTGTTTCACCAAAGCGCGGGTGTCGATATCGGAGATACCTACGATGTTTTCATTCTGGAAATAATCCTGAATGGACTCGGAAGCTTCTTTACGGCTGTAGCCAATGTTGAAGTTCTTACAAACAAGTCCGGCAATCTTAATGGAATCAGATTCAATTTCCTCTTTGTGAATACCATAGTTACCAATGTGTGCATTGGTGGTCACCATAATCTGTCCGAAATAGGAAGGATCTGTAAAAATCTCCTGGTAACCGGTCATCCCGGTGTTGAAGCAGATTTCACCTGTTGTGGTTCCTATCTTTCCTGCTGCTTTTCCGTGATATACAGTGCCATCGGCTAAAAGCAAAATTGCAGGTAACTTGGTGTAGTTAGTCATAATTTATGATCAGAAGTTATGTGGAAAAAAAAGAAAAACGTGGGATTTGC